>Ga0207748_1000262_pt1 | contig 47068 bp, 40 predicted proteins | sample HigsolmetaGSP13D_FD_184841 | JGI IMG/M metagenome (GOLD analysis project Ga0207748, IMG submission 184841) | High solid enriched microbial communities from the Joint BioEnergy Institute, USA - SP1-3-D (SPAdes) | ecosystem: Engineered > Bioreactor > SSF (Solid state fermentation) > Aerobic >...
CATGTGCTGGATATACTTGATATTCAGGCTAAAGAGATTACACCACCTTCTTCTTCTCATGGTCTCTGGACTGCAAAGACTCCTCATTCTACTGCAGAGGTGCAAAAGCAGATGCAACTTATCAAGGGGCTTATTGACCGGCATTCTCAAAGCCCCCCAAATCAAGCAATTGGTCAGCTAGCAAAGGCATGCAAATCTACTATGCATGAGGTTCTCATGCTTCGGCAGCAGATGAAAGAGCTTCAAGCTGCCAATAAGCATCAAAGATGAAAGAGAGAAGCCCCTAGATCCTTTATTGCTTCAGGGGGGATCCTAACAGGTGCTCAAGGCCAGCAGCTTATTCAAGAAGCTGATCAAGCAGTAGGTGAGGTACAGGAGCCAAAAAAGCAAGCACCACCGCGGTGCAGTAACTGCCATAAGATTGGACATATTAGGACTGGATGCCCTAGTAAATAGCTTCAATTTCATGTATATAGGCGCTTTTTTATAGAATATTTAATATAATAGGCGTTGCGGCATTCGGGGCAGATATTCGGGCGCGGCTCGCTCAGACCGCCGCTCGCTCGGTGGTTGGGCTCGCTCGGTGGTGGATTACGTTATCGTGGTATCGCTTAGTCATCGTATCATGTGATCTAGCCCTTCGGTCTCATCCTGCAGGCTCGTGGGTCGCCACCGACGACCACCAATGTGAAATCAGGTCCTCTGGATATTCGCCGTCGCTTCTCTTCTTCTCTTGCCTTTTCTCCTCATCAACTTCCACCAGGCTGAGACCGGGCCACGTTTATCATCTTTCACCCCTTACTTAGTTCTGATCGACTATCAAAATTTTTGTTCTTTTAACTCGATTACTGTTACCTTCGCCAGACCACCATATCCATTTTCTCATCTGCGAGTCACCTACCAATCTGGACATCCCCGCCTAGTGGCCTTCCAGGTCAGACTCTGTTTCGTATTCCATTCCTTTTCCACCTAAAGCTTGTCGGTAGCTGCACGGGTGTCGACGCTTGCGATTCTTTGCAGAGGTTACAAATAGGTCCAGGAATCGGGTAGGAGCCTTTGCGTATCGCGGTGGCTGGACTGGGAAATATCTCAAGGCCTTTTCAGCCTTCCTTTTCTTTCACTGCAGAGCAGCATACCGGTTAATGTACACAAGAGTCTGTTGTTTGTATCCAGCGACTTTTGAGCACTTACCAGCCAGCATTCAAGAAAATTCTGTCAATTCATGAGTTCGATCAACTTCATCGATAGATATCGAATTTCGATCTCAGACCTTGCCTTGTTTCTAAGAACATCTTAACGAGTCTGTCACGAAATAACCGACCCTATTCGAGTCATAGTCTGCCTGCGATTGGCGAATCCGGCAGGATTGCCGTGTGATTCTCGTCTTTTTTAGCATCCCACTTGCTTGTATCCATCTCGTACCCCAATACTGTTGTCTAGTCACTTGTCAATCCTTTCCGTTTCGCTGCGCAGTTGAATACAATGTCATCCTCCGTCTACTTCAAGTTCAAATCTCAGAAAGAGCCCTCGAGGGTAACTTTTGATGGCACTGGAATCTCTGCGTTTGAACTGAAGCGAGAAATTATCAATCAGAGTAGATTAGGTGATGGGACAGATTTCGAGTTGTCTATCTACAATGAGGATACTGGAGAGGGTAAGTTTGAAAGAATCTACAGGATTATCTTTGCTGTCTCTCTTAGACTATTCTAACGACTTTGGTGAAGAGTACGATGACGACACGACTATAATTCCCCGTTCTACGTCTATTATAGCTCGCAGGCTGCCCGCCGCGAGACCTGGAAAAGGCGGTGCAGCACGTTACGTCTCTGGGAAAGTTCCAGTAAATGCACGTAACACCCAACGCGCTGAGCAGTCTTCATCGAATCGCGCAGTTTCCAACAGTGGTCATGTAGTAAACAGCAGCATGTCGGAACTCAATAACGCTCAGACCGAAGATGAGAAAATCAAAGCCCTTTTCAACCTTCAGGCTAATCAATGGAAAGAGCAACAACAGGAGATGGCCAAGTGAGTCATTAGATGTCGTTCTGCAAGAGGAAATTTGGCTAACATCGCCCTTATTCTATAGTGCCACTCCTGTCGCCCTCGGCCGAGGTAGGGGGAAACCTGTCAACGTCCCAGACCATCCTCCTCCCCCAGGATATCTTTGTTATCGTTGTCGAGAAAAGGGTATGAATCCTTTTTTTTCCATACAGGAGCTTGAGTCTGTATCTCTAACATTATGATATAGGGCACTGGATACAGGCTTGTCCTACCAACAATGACCCCAAATTCGATGGCAGGTTCAGAGTAAAACGATCGACGGGCATTCCTCGATCTCTTCAAACAAAAGTCGAGAAACCTGATTCTTTGGCACTGGATGGTTCGAACGAGGAACTGAAGAATACTGGGATTATGGTGAATGCTGATGGTGACTTCGTCATTGCTAAGCCCGACAAAGCGGCTTGGGAATTGTATCAGGAGAAGGCGAAGGCATCAGCTGCGGCGGCTGCAGAAGCAGCAGCCGCTGAGGGCAGCAAAGAGTTGCGAGAGCGGGGTCTGGAGTGCCCAATTGACAAACGGATGTTCTTAGAACCAACGAAGACACCATGCTGCAAAAGAACATATTGCAATGATTGTATCACAAATGCTCTGATTGAAAGTGATTTCGTCTGCCCGGGGTGTTCTACAGAAGGCGTGTTGCTTGACAATCTTTCGGTCGACGATGAGACTGTTGCCAAGCTGAAAGCGTACGAAGCCGAAAAGGCGGAAGAAAGAAAGGAAAGGGAAAGGCAGCAACAAGGGCAGGATGCACATCTTAAGGCGTCTGAAGAAGAAGCAAACAGATCGCCCCAGTCGAAACCCTCAGCACGTTCACCAGCCTTGTCAAGTCGACCTACATCAACACAGTCAAAAAAGCGGCCAGCAGAGGAGGAAGATGCCAAGAAAGAGGGCTCTGAGAATGGGGATCGTGCCCCGTCAATGAAGAAACAGAAATCCCAGGACCGGCAGACGCCGATGGATAGTTCTGATGTCCAGGCTAAAGATCCTTTAAGCGGCTTTTCTTCGTTGCCTTTCAGTCAGCCGATGCCCTTCGGCGGCTTTGGATTTATGCAGTCCCAAGGTATGCCATCAATGCCTTTTGCGGATAATGGTTTCATTCCTGGAAATATGGGTTTCATGAATCCGATGATGGCGCCTTCTGCAAATTGTTATCCAGCTAGTATGGAGAATGGATGGAGTCAAATGAATAACATGGATTTCATGTCCCAGCCGAATAGGATGTACAATGAGAGCATCAACGGGGCAATGATGTCTAATAATTGTTACGGATCTCCAAACATGTACAACGGGATGGGCGATGTCTCCGTGGGAATGAATGCGATGGGACAGATGGCGGGTCATATTCAGCAGCAATCGGCTTTTCAGCAGGGACCTGGCATAAGTGCTTTTTCGAACCAGCAACGGACGACATTCAGCGCGCCATTCGCTAGAGAGGAAGATAATGCATACTTCCGCCAGCCTGTCAATCCACACCGGCATCAAGCAAGGCAACGGAGAATACGGCCGAGTGACTATCGAGAACTCTGAGTACACTGCAGTTATCTACCCATTTCTAAGTTTGCCGGTCGTTTCAAATCGTCTGGGCCCTTCAAATGTACATTAGCGTCGTCCCCCACTCGCATATACTACTAGGGTAGATGTCAAAACGTTACTCCTTGCACAGTTCATCGTTTAGAGAACGAGAGCAGCTGATAACTGACGATAGCGAGCGAGGGACAGTATTTGGTAAACAATCCATGAGGAAGCTTTTGGCGTCTGTAACGGCGTTCTTATGGCTAGGAATCAGCCAGTGAAATAAAATCGCAGCTACTTCCTACTGCGGTCTTTTCGTCCTGGAGAGCCAAGAGACAGTGGACAATTGTCTTTAGGTTGCTACTTCATGGATCGGCGGTTAGTTCGCTCGGGTGAAGAAGTCTGGATAGTAATAAGTCCACGGTGGTTCTATGGGCGTTGCGAATTTCAGGTTTTGACAAGCAATGACAGGGTATGTTGGATTCCTTTGCGTTAAATTGTCAGGAATATGGTATCTGCCCTAGTATTCTGATGGGGATACGAAGGAGAAGATCTATAGCCTGCCGGGGAAATTACAGGGGCTTCTATTCAAATTTTGCGTTGAAAGAAAAGGAAATATTTTAAGATATCTAGAGCAGATGACCTAAGATGTCCTGCTTGTTCGCAACAATGGCATTCCTTTAACACCGTGATCATCTATCTGCATGTAGTACTCATATATACTGCATTGTATGCACAGGCTGATTGGTAATGCGCTATACATTATTATCGCTTAGATAGATGCAAGAGGACTTGAATACATCGAATCAGCCTCCTGAGGTCAAGGTAGTGAAGCACTAAACCCTGAACCCTATGTTATAGTTATGTAACCACTATATAGCCTCATAGCACACCACACCTGCAGGACTATCTCCACATCTCTCTGTTCCACAGCTTGACATAATCTATAAGCGATCTGGCCGCCTACCTCAACGTGCGATGTGTTCAACCAATTTTAAATCAAAATGTTAACACACAAAGTGATCAAAATATCTCTAAAAAAGCAGAATTCTTCTTGCTATTAGAGCTTTTTAAATGGCCAATTCTCTAGTATTAAAGCTGCTGCTCATGCATATGATTATCAGAAGAACCAATCAAGAAATAGTGCTTGGTGTAACAAGCAAGGCAATGAAACTATACTGCAGAGCTGGTGAAGGAAGCAGCAGATCATATAACATAATATACAAGAGCCAGAATAATATACAGAGACTAAAGCAGAGTCAAAAGACCAGAAGAAACAGGAGATATAAAAAAATAATTATTACTTCTATAAAAGCATGTATTTAGTCTACTGCATCTTATTCTTATACAGATCTTAGAATCAAGCTATATAACTGGGTTATTTATCTTTAGTTTTTTGACTCCTATCAATTGTCTTACTTTAAGAATAACAGTTCAGCTGTTATACAGTTGATACTTTTTGACAATGATGTCTTAAGATTAACTTTAATTATATGTCTTTAAGATTGTCCTGCACATGCTAATTCAACATCAAATAATTAAAAGCTTAGACTTGATAAGCTGCTCTGCAAAACTTAACTCAACCCTCAACTTACTCTGCATGGAGTAGGTTAAATTATGTCAAATTATAGAGGTATTAACTGATTAAGAGTTAATAAAAGGCTTCTTAACGTAAGCAAAATAAGTAAAAGCTATAGAAGAATTAGTTGATTTTCTATAAATTCTAAGATCTGTTATGAGAATAAAATGCAGTAAATTAAATATATATTTAAATAGAAGGCTCTATTTATGCTTTCTTTTTCATATATTATTTTGTTATTCATTTTTTGTTTATAATAATATACTAGTGTCAGGAGATGAAAGAAACTCTGGAGTATATAAAGCAGAAAAAAAACCAATGAACAGAGAAAATAAAGTCATGTAATAAAGCAACTAAAAAGAGATTGTGTAATTAAGATATTATAACTAAGAATAACTATAACAACCAAGAACAACATATTAACCAAGGACAAAATAATTAAAGAGAACTATTATAAAATAAACTAAAAAATAATATACTGAAGCAAGAAATAAATAGAGACTTCTACTTAAGTATATATCTAGTCTACTGCATCTTATTTACAAAGCAGATCTTAGAATTTATAGAGAATTAATTAGTTTTTTTATAACTTCTATCTTCTTTACTCACATTAAGAAGCTTATATTAACTCTAAGTTAGTTAATATCTTTATATTTTGATAATAAAATGCCCTCATTGTGAGAACTAGTAGAAAGCTACAAAAACTAACTATATCTACAGTAAATTAACTGGTTAAACTATCTGCTCCTGCTACTGCTTTGAAGGCATTAAATACTTCCAATGTCAATATAGAGATTGTGAATAAGTTAAAGAAGCAGGTTGCCCAGCTTATAAGCCAGATTCAGATTATGCAGTTACTTAAGAAAATTAAAGTTGTTAATGTTAAAATATTTAACAGTAAGTGCTTTATTCTAAGGAGATATCTAACCTTAATAAATATATATATCACAATAATCTGTTAAATACTCTGAAAAGTAACAAAGTTATGTTTGCAGAAATCTATTTTTAAGAAGTAATATTCAATTGGTTTAAGCTATATATATAGGATTTCAACAAGAACTTATTTGAAAAGCAAAAAAAATATCTAAAAGATGTTTAAAAGTTATGACAGCGCCCAGTCATAGTATTATTAGCTAAAACTATGATAGCTTGTCATACAGAATCAAAAGCATGGAGAAGAAAAAGAGAGAAATTATAGCATTATAGAGTAGTTAATATTGCCAAGTAGTTCTGGCAATATCTCCTACTGCTTACTTGTCTGCTATGCTGTCACATCACCCCCCCCTTTAAAAACACCTGCCTGCAGGCATTCAGGGCCTAAGTAACTGGCTTGTTGTTATCTCTATGCTTCTCTGGGTCCTCACCATCCTCCCAGCATCTTAACCACTCTTTTAGCTGCTTTGGGGGTCCAGGCAGGTCTGGGTAGCACTCATGGAAGCTTTATAGGCAGTGCAGTGAGCCTATAAAATTTGCTGCCAGGTACCATGTTGGGTTATTATTATAGTCTACCTACTTGACTTTATACTGCAGTTTCTTCTGATGCAGATGGACTGCTAAAATTTCTTCTACCTTCCATTCATATTCCTTATTAACCTCTATAGCTGGGGGAGGATCCTCAATTTGGCCTGGAAAAAAATTAGTAACTGTCTTCTAAAGCTTATCTGGTGAGAACACTGGATGTATGTAAATTGAGGCTGATAAGTCCAGCTTATAGGCATTATCAATCTGTTCAACAATGTGGTAGAGGCCTGCTATCTGATAGTTTAGCTTGTGACTAGAATGATCTGTCTTTCAGGTATAGGCTGACACCCATACTATATCTCCTATCTTGAAATCAACAATCTTCTGGTGCTGATCTGTCTGTTACTGCTGGAAGTTCTGAGCCTTCTCAATGAGCTTCTGGGCATAGTTCCAGGTGGCTTCTAGGCACTGGACTCATTTTTGGGCATCATTCCAGTTCAAATGCTCTATGGCAGATTGGTCTAGGAGTTAAGACTGTTGCCAGTCAAAGAAGGTCTGCAGTGTCACACCTTAGTCAATCAAGAATAGTGGGACCTCAGTTGACTCATGAGGCAGAACTGCCACCACAAAGTCTATTATTAATAGCCAATCTGATCAGTCATCCTAGTAGTAGTTAATAAAGGGTCTAAGGTGCTGTGCCATATACTGGTTTATTATCTCTGTTTGGCCATCTATTTGGGCATGGTTTGCAGTGGAGAGCCTCAGCTTTACATCTAGAATCTGACAGAATTTATTCCAGAAGTTTAAAATGAATTGGGGTCCTCAGTCTGATACAATGGTGTTCAGGGGTTTAGTTTACTAGTAGACATGCATTATAAAAAGCCTTGCCATGTCTTGAGCTATAGTGGTTTTGTGGTATGAGATAGATATTAGCCTTTTCTCTAAGCAGTCTACCACTGCAAAGACAGCATTGTAACCATGTTAGTTCTTAGAAAAGCTTCAGAAGTCCATTAAGATATGTTTCTATAGCTGATCTGGTATGGGCAGCAACTGCAACAGTCCAGAGAGCTTATCACATAGGTTCTAAATCTGCTGGCACATGTGGCAGTTAGCAATATACCAATCAATGTTCTAGGTTATGCCTGGTCAGTAGTATCTTTCTGCTAGCAGTTTCCTCATCTTATTTTTTTCAGGGTGGGCAGTAGAAGCCTGGCAGTGCATCTTATTCAGGAGCTGTATTCAAAGGTTTCCCTCATCTGGCACTACTAGCTAACTCTAGCTATACAATAATAAATTTTTCTCTAGGGACCATAGAGCCTTTCCTTCAGCAGCTGCTGCCTGAAGATTTATCAGGGATTTATGAGTACAGTTAGCCTGTAGCAGACAGTCTGCTAGATGTAACTCTTCCTGAATTGGCACCAGCTCTGCATGGGGGTTTTCCATCTCTTGTACAATGTGAAGGTCAAGCTATTCTGTCTTTAGAAGCTGCTGGGTCTGGTATTTCTTTTTCAGGCTATTCTGGGCTTCCACTATTGCTGGCTGCTGGAATAAGGTATCTGCTAATAGGTTCTGTTTCCCTGAATAATATTAAATCATAAAATAAAACTGGGTGAGATACTCAGCCCACTTTGCCTGCTGTAAGGTCAGGACTTTAGTTGTTATGAAATATTCTAAAGCCTAATAGTTAATTAGAATATTAAAGGGGTCCTCCTGCTGCAAGCCTTCTAGCTCTAGTTGCTATTTCTTCAAGGCTTGTATGATGGCTAAAAGCTTCTTATCATGAATTGCATAGTTGCACTCTGCTGGTGCCATAGTTTTTGAGAAATAAGCCACTGGGTGCTATTATTCATTCTTATCTATATCTAACTGAGAGAGTACTCCAGCAACCACCCCATCTGAAGCATCAGTCTCCAGCTTGGTTGGTTGATAGGGGTTATAATAGATCAGTACTAAGACAGATATTAACTGTTTCTTAAGCAACTTAAAGGCCTGAAGACACTGAGAGTTGAAGTTAAAGGGCATGTCCTTTCTTATAAAATTAAACAGGGGTCTTGCAATGCAGCTATAGTCCTTAATAAACTGCCAGTAGAAATTGTAAAAGCCTAGAAAGGATTGCACTCCCTTAACTATAGTTAGAGGCTTTTAGTTCTGGATTACTGCCACCTTCTCTGGGTCAACCTCTATTCTATTAGTGCTGACAATGAAGCCTAGATACTTGATCTGGGTAATATGGAATTTATATTTCCTGATATTTGCTTGAAGCCCTGTTTTTTAGAGTTGATTCAGCACTCTGATAACATGCTCCTGATGCTCTAGTTCATTCTGGGAATAGACTAGTATATCATCAATAAAGATGGTTATAAACTAGTCCAGATAATCCAAGAAGAGGTTGTTTACATATCTCTGGAAAGTAGCTAATCTGTTGGTAAGCTCAAAGGGCATCACCCAATATTTATAAACTCTATAGTAAGTCTGGAATGTTGTTAGATCTTCTGACTTAGAATCTATCTGGATCTTATAAAATGCCTGCCAGATATTAAGTTTAGTGAAGATTCTTGCTTAACTTAAGTGTTCTAGGGTCTCATTGATCAATGACAGAGAATAGCAGTTCTTCTTTAAGATAGCATTTAGCTTCTGATAGTCCACACAGAGGCACAACCCCTCATTAGCCTTGCAGACAAAGAGGATTGAGAAAGTAAAGAGAGCTTCACTAAAAACTATAAAACTCTTGCTTAGGTTCTTTATCAGGTATTTCTTGGTAGCTTTTAGTTCCTCAGCAGATTGCTTATACAAGGGGCTATAGCCTAGAGAGTTCTTCTTAGTGAGCTCAATATGGTGGTTATAGAAATGGTGTGGTGATAGCTAATCAGAGGCTTTCTTAGAGAACACATTCTGTCAGAAATAATAATATACTAAGAGATGTTTGTTTAGGTAGGCCTCTTTATCCTCTTCTGTTGGTAGAGATTAGGTTTTTTCCTTAATGATCTAGTCAATCTTATGGAGACTGATAATAAAGGTTTCACTCTCTTGAGCTCAGGCAGAGTAGTGGAAGCCTGCAGCCTCAATCAGAGCAATGTCAATCTTTAGAGGTTTCTTTGAGGGTTTCTTTAAAGGCTGTAAGTGGTGCTGTTTTACAATAGATCCTATCCCTTAAAGGGCTTGGTTTATCTTGGCTAGATCTAAATGCTTATTCATGGCAGCAGTTCAGGGTGGTTGATACCTAGCAGGTCCAGCATCTGGAACTTGCTGCTGAGTATTTACCTCATCTCCTGCAGCCATAAGCTCATTGAGCTCTGGGTGCTGGTCCAGCCAAATCAAGCATTTATTTTGTACATCCAACTAAACATCTTGCTCCTTATACTACTTCTGGCCTAGAATCATGTCATGATGCCCAAGGTTGGCTATGAGCATAGGCACATCAGCCTGCTGATGCTCATTAACTGCCAGATGCAATATAATTGTGTGGGTGATTTGTTCTTCAGTCTGGCCATTATAACCCTGGATGCAGCAATCAGAGTTCAGGGGCACTACTAATGTTTAGAAGTATTTAGTCACATCTCTTACATAAGAAGTATTAATAAATATAGATCTGTTGACTCCAGAGTCAACCAATGCCTTCAGTTCCACACTTAGTTCATTTCTTAACACATGACTAAATATAATAAAGTGATTGCCACCAAGCAACTTGCTCATGTTCAGTAAAAACAAGTCAACCTTATAGCTTTTCTCTAGAAAGGAGACTTTCCCTAGGGTAAAGCTTTTCTTAAATTCTGATTTTTATCTGATACTTTCTTCTTCTCTTCTAGAGTCTTAATCTCCAAGGCCTTCTTGCAGGGGCAGTATGGGGCAATATGGTCAGTCTTCTTGCAATAGAAGCATTTTTCTTCCTGTATCAGTTCTGCCCTTTGTTTATCATCTAGTCTGCTAGCCTTGGAAGCTGCAGGTGCAGCAGTCCTGGTGGTATGCTTGTCACAGGGTTCAGCAGCAGGAGCAGTCCCAGCAAGTTTGTAAAACTTGTTCCAGGCCTTGAACTTTTCAGCATTAATCTGCAGAGTGTATGCTGCCTGAGAACAGGCAGTAGAGAATTCATCAAAAATTCTGAAGATATAGTAGTCTCAGGTGATCAAGTTTTAAAGTTTATTTATGAGCTTGTCAAAAAGCTCCTCCTTGTAGTCTTCTAAGTGCAGCTGGGATTCACCTGCCAGATGCATAAATTCTGCTAGAAAGTCATGGTATTTCTGGTGTGATTCCATCTGGAGATAGTGCAGTTGGTGTTTAGCTGTCATATAATAGTTTGGATTGAAGAAGATTGATTTCAGGTGCTTAAAGACCTCATCAGCAGTCTGATACTGGTTCACTGAGTCTTCTTGGAATTGGGGAGCTGCATATCTGGTGGTGCACCCACCAAGGCAACTCTACACATATGCAACTTAGAGCAGATTGCTAAAGTAATGATCAGCATTGGCATTCAATTTGCCTTTTATTTAGGCTATTTAATTATTGAACTTGGGTTCCTTTCTGTCAGTTAGGATGAGTGGGTCTGGGAGCTTGACAGTGCACCTAAATTAATTAGAGACAGAAGTAGTTTTACAATCTCTATAGATTCTCACAGCTATCTTTGCAAAGGCATCTCAATATTTGTCTTATTTAATAATAAGTTCAATGATCTGACTTTCTCAGGTATTAAGTTGCTGGCAGAGGTTCTCAGTGCAATATTCTGTACAATTAATCTGATGTTCTTTGTCCTCCTGATTAGCCTCTCACATGTGAAGAAGGCCTTCAAAGAGTTCTTCTGGATTATTTTAATATTTGGCAAGGAATTCAGTCTTGGTAATTGTTTCTGGCTCATTAATTTCTTGAGGGAGAATAGAAATATGTTAAGATTCTTCTGGTTTAGAGGATTTCTCAACTGCACTGATTAAGTTAAGGCTTGTAGACTTATCAGCAGTTTAAGCTATCTTATTATTCTTCTGGGTTCTGGGTTCTGGAGGTCCTTGATCTAGGCTGCAAGGTTCTGGAGTCTTAAAAATTGAAAGAAAGAAGGTTTGTCTACCCCCAAACATGTATAGGGTTGCTTATCACTCTGGATTGCACATAACATGTAACTAGGGTAAACAAGAGGGTTTGATAAAATAAGAAGTTTAGGATTAATGCTTTTGATTATGTGACAGTGCCCAGTCATAGTATTATTAGCTAAAACTATGGTAGCTTGTCATACAGAATCAAAAGCATGGAGAAGAAAAAGAGAGAAATCATGGCATTATAAGGTGGTTGATATTACCAAGTAGTCTCAGCAGTATCTCCCACCACCTACTTGTCTGCCACGCCGTCACAAAAGTTATGTTAAGTTCAAGAAGAAACTTGCAGCAATTTTTAAAGATTTAGATAAAGAATAAATTACTTAACAGAAGTCATACTCTTTTTAACAACTTTAGTAATAAGTTATACATTTGAAGTTCACTAAATTATTTTTTTATTTAGACTAAGATGAATTCCCTCTTAAAACACACTTTTATCAGGGCTTAAAAATAAGATTAAAACTAGAATACTATTGTAACAGTCTGAACTAGGCGGTGAAGTATATAGCTGGTAGAATTCTTGAAATATTTCACATCTGATTTTGTAAATGGTTTCTTCTTTTTCTCTTTCAGCTTAGTCTCTTTGTTCTGAATTACCTTATAGCTCTAGAGATCTTCTAGCTAATAAGATTTGAGTTTGTCACAACTAGATATAAACAATAAATCCAAGATATTAAATAAAATAATCAAATAAGCTATTTATATTGATAATCAACTTTATAAATAGAAGCTTGCAACTCAATATAACAATTGAAAATCTTAAAAATTAGTTAAATGTCAATGGAACTCACAAGTAAAACAAGATTAAGATAAAAACATCATTATAAATATAATTAAGAAGAAAAAAATCAAAGAATAATTTCTAGAAAAGAAATACTTGTTTTAAATACAGAAAATCAAAACATTATAGAAAAGCTTACTATTTAGGGAAACTGAGAACTGATCTAACTATTCAAAAATTAGAAATTAAGATGCTAGCTGCTGCTTTAGTAAAACAAACCAGAATTTGAGATAATCTAAAAGAATTACTAAGTAACTTAAATTAAAGAAATTTGTGATTAACTAAAAAAACAGCCCTGAATATTAAAAAAGATTCAAGATTGCTACCTGAAATAAAAGTATATATAAGAAAGAATATAATAATAAAGAGCTCAAGCAAAATAAATTAAAAGAAAAAATTGCAACAGAAATAAAGACTAGAACAAAGAAGAAAAAAATTATAATTAAAACTACAGTCAGAAGTTCTTTAAGTATTTTAAAGAAAAAGATCAGCACAAAAAACTAAATACTCACAAAGAAGAGCTTAAGAAGAAATAAGCTACTTAAAATAATAATTTATCTATCAAAATATTTCAGAAAAACTAATAAAATCACTGTGAAAGCAAGAACTTATATAATAATAATACAGAATCTTTTTCAGATAATTAGTTCTACAGCTGTCTGATAGCTCAGAACATAGAGAAATAAAAGATAGAGTTATTTAAATCTAAGTTAAAAATTATAAATAAAAACCCTGATAAAAGAAAGAGAATTTTTAAGAGAATAAATCTTGCAGCTGCACTCTCTTAAAAGCAGATTGTTGGAAAGAATTCTATAAAACATAACAAAAGCATATAAATATCTATTAGCAATACTGAGATTAAATCTTTCAAGAATGTCTAAAACACAAACAACAGAATTTTTGAATTGCTAAGAATATTAAATAAGTGTTAAGAACCTGAGAAACTTATTTCTGCAATAAACTAATAAAATATATGCTAAACTGCAGTTGTATTTATTATCAGAAGTTTTCAGAAAGCCTTTATTGAGAAAAGAATTAACAAGTCTGTTACAATAATTAATGCACTCTCTATAATCAAGAAAAGAGTTACTACAGATAATATCTCTAAATATTGCAGATTGTCAAAACCTGAGAACTGAAGTGTCTGATAAATAATTCAATATACAACTGTTTGAAGAAAGAATCAGAACACTTAAATCATTACAAAATAGATTCTAAGAAATGTCAGGCACAGTGTTGACCACAGGAGTTAAAATCTGTCTGAAAGAAGTGTCATTATATACATGCTGTTTCCCTGGGTCTTGGTGATTGTAGTGATTGTGGTGATCATGGTGATTGTGATGACCATGATCAGTCATGTGCCAATCAGTTCCTCCCCTCGGTCCTATAATTATCCGGTCTTTGTATGGCAAGGTCCATAATAGTGGCTCGCTCACTTGTCAGCTATGTTAATGACTAAGCAGAATGCCACAGCCGAACCGTGCCGAGATCAATCCTCTCGGCGCGAGGCTTTTCCGTACTCTTCTACTTGCACTCCTGCCACTCCGTACTACTTCGCATCCCTTACTGTGTAATTAACCGGCGAACTCTGCAGTCCATCGTCGACATCGACTTTCATCCACCGACTTTGCTGACAGCACTTGCTTGCATAGCACAGTTATAACTAAGACATATTTTGAAAGTTTGAACCTTCAACATAAACTCGCATAGACCCGTGGACGCTTTTTTCTGCAGACCTTAATTATCTTTTACTGCAGCAACTGTCGTCAGATCACCTTCATTATTGGCTCGCTATCCACTATCAATATGGCTGAAAATCGCAACAGTCACAGTAGTGTTTTCAATCAGCAGCAGCGATTCTTTGACAGAAGCCCTCAGACTAGTGTTCTCGCCAGCTGTTATAGTGTCAACGTTTCCTCCGCGGCGGTAAACGGATTCCACTATTGCACTACGACGGGGGCCGGTAAGGCTTCATCTCTACGCCGATTGTTTCTCTGATGCGAGTACTAATTTCAACATTACCGTAGGAGCACAGTGGTATCCCTGAGGTCTCCTCAGGGCCTAAACCTCCGACAAGCCCTCCTCTTAATCTTCCGGCCGGGTTTGGGGCCGAGAGCTCCTTGACAGGTAACGGATGGCCTGAACAGAAAGAGGAGGCAGCGCAAACCATCAAAGAAGAGTGTGAGAGGCTCTTCTGTGACACGTTGTCTGCGATTTTCCTTGGTGAGAGGAGTCGTGCACGACAACAGTCGCTAGGGATGGGTGCGCATTATCAGGCCTCTCGGCCGGACTATCTCAAGGATCACAAGCGGATTCGGAGTTGGATTGAAGTATGGGCCTATGCAAGCGATGCTATCTACAGAGGATTCGTGGCGGATAACAACGACGAGACAGCCCTATTCGTGTTCTTTGAAGATCATGCGTTTGACCATGGCCTTAAATCTGGGTATGTTTCTACATATGTAAACCTTTTCTAAGTTAGCGGACGCTTCCGTCCACCCCACATTGCAGAAATGTGCTATGGGCTGACTGTTTCTGTACAGACTAATGGCCCTGTTCGAGTTGGCAAGCATACCCGCCTTTAACTGCTCTCATATTGTTGTATGTGTCCGTCGGTCAGTAGATACTGAGCTGGGCATTGTCAGGGACCTGGGATGGTGCGGATTTAACCTGACAACCTTGGAACGTTGGATTCCTCACGGAAGCAATGAGTCCCCTATCAGTACTAGATGGCTTTTCCTGGAAGCCGAAGTTTAAGTTATGGACATGACCCTCGTTCGCCTTGTTTATGGTTCTGTTCGATCCAGCTTTCCTTGTGATGTCTTATCCATGGCCTCCTCGTTTCTCTATTGGAATTTCGCTCCTTTCAAGGATCAGTATTGTTTTTGAGCTAGGAAGGGAATAAATGCATTTCAGAATCCGACTGCCAGCGATGAATTCCATGTCGGACAATATGTACGCAGATGATGACTTGGCGGTAGTGATGTGAAATAGACGAGTCTCTACTGTGCTGTAAATCGGGACTTCGTGTCACGTGATTTATCGATAAGACTGGTCCACGGGTCCACTGTCCTTGTCACATTCCTGGAATGGAATGGATATCGTAGGAGGCTCCTATCAGCAGCGTTCCATTCTTAAACAGCCGAACTCCATTCTATTTGCTGGGAAAGGATATTCGCATTATCATTGTTCAGGTGACTTATGCCTGGAGAAATGTCTAATATTGCTCGGCCGGTGGTCGACGGTTGCCTAGACGCATGCTTATAACAGACCCCGCCATTCTCTCTCGACACGCATTTCCTATTGAAAGACTCAAGCAGCATTCTTAAGTTGAACGAAACTATGCCACTTACAAAGGAGCATTCTTCTTCTCCACCTGTATTTCCAACTTTCCTTCTCCCTCCAACTCCTTTGCATAGGCGAAAGACATCTCGGCGGCCATCCAGTCCCGCTGCCACGGCCAATCTCCAAACACCTGACAAAACTGGAGCAGCGAAGTATCTCGATGGTCACGTCTCCTATATTCGATGTGCTCGCTGTTCAGCAGACCTGTGCTTTACTTCTCAGATAATCAGCAAAGGATTTACGGGTCGCCATGGTCGTGCCTACCTCGTTTCTGCAGGCCCTTTAACCTCTGCAATCTCCACGGGTCCATCGTCTTCTCCAACCACCTCACTGCCCAATACAATTACCCAGAGGGCAGTGCCGCGGCAACTGGTGACTGGAGCCCATACAGTCAGTGATATCAGTTGTATTTTTTGTGGAAGTGTATTGGGTTGGAAGTATGTCGCCGCAGAAGAGGAATCGCAGCGTTATAAGGTTGGCAAGTTCATTTTGGAGACCAAGAGAATCACTACATCATCGTGTTGGGAAACTAGTATGGACGTCAGTTTGTGCTCGCCCTTTTCTTCGCCAAAACTTGGAGAGACGCAATCGGAGATCCTCGACGGTAATGTGGAATTTGACAGCCAGGATGAGGCTGAATGCGAGGACCTATTCGCTGGGATCTGGAGCCCAGAGTTGGCGATTCGCCGAAGAAGCCGCAAATTCGAGAGACGGTCTGCAGCTCAAGGAGCTGGTTAGTTGATCTACGTGCAATCTCAAGTCGAAACTCCTTTCCTATCTTTTCCTTACCCCAGATCTCGACGAAGCTTTACATTGCGATCCTGGTCATTTGCGTCTATGTCTGACAATGACTAGGACTGCTCGGACTGTTAGTCCTGGGCTACGCCCAATAATACTGGTGCAGCCCAGCTGGGCTCCCACCCTTGATGCCCTGATACCCATAAAGTCACTTTATATTGCCTTGTCTCTTTTTCATACATGCATTAATTAAAAAGAAAAAGCTTTAATGTACATATAGCCACCGACCCCACAAAGACGACGAATATCATGCTTTCCCTTCCAGATTTCGTATTACTCATACCTTCTTTGGGTATCATATCATCAAGGGCTAAAGTGACCTTATCCATATTTCAGACGGCTGTTACAAGTTGTAGCTGACAGTCGTCATAATCTAATGGTCTGAAGCAGCGTCCTCGAGTTTTGCTCGTTTTGGGCCTCCTTCGTTGGTTGTGCTCTCGGCCGACCTCTTCCCCTTTATTACGCCCTCAGAAGTATTGTCAGATTGAGTCGGCCCATTGACTGGCTGCTTTCTTCTCACAAACGCAGTGAGATCATTTGCACCCTTGGTAGCTTCCTCCAGCCGGGCTTTCTGCTCCTCGGGGGACTGTCCCATAATCTGTCCGAGAATACCATTTACTGCATTCCCGCTCTTATTAAGGTCATTGATTGATACTGGAGGGCGTCGGAGATCGAGCAACTAGAGGAAGCACATCAGTTCAGCAAAGGCCAAAATAAACAAATGCCCAAAAGAGTAAACTTACCCGTTGCTCCATATCTGCTACAATATCCCTGACATTGGCTATTTTCTGCTTCGCAGCGGCCACCTTATCTTCATCAGTTACTTCCCCAGTTTCCAGCTTCTTCTGTTCCTGGGCCATCCTGATCTTGCAACTTTCAATGGCAATTTCCATGTGCTTTGCGGCCTCCTTTCTCATGTCACCATCAACACTGGTAATCTGGCTATTGGTAGCTTGGTCGATTTCTACTTTTTGCCTATTGACGGAAGAAAACTCCAGGGCAAGGGAGAGTTTGTAGTGACATTCGGCGACAGAGGGGTCTTCAAAGGGGAAAAGTGCTTGCTTCAACTCAAGCGCAGCTTTGAGATCGGCGACAGCATCCATAAATCTCTCCCCTTCCAAGGAGATCTCAGCCTGTAGATCATAGATGTCTGCAAGCCGTTCCTTGATGCTCCTAACCTCAGGCGACATCTCCGACGATTTCCCATTAGTTGTGCTATTGTTCTCCACTTGATCCAATTTTCGCAGAAGTAGAACGCGAGCCAGGTCGAGCACCTCAAAGGCGTTTGCGAAATCATCCTCTTCTTCCTCCTCGGCTGTCCTATCTGCGTCGTCCCCTTCATCCGAATCCGAATCGTCAAAATCCTCATCTCCGGTAAATTGGAAGTATGGCTGATTTGTGACCGCCTTCGACTGCACCTTCTCTTCCCCTTCAGCATTCCGCATCATCATACCCCCAGCGATGGCATTACTGATAATCCCTTCGCTGATAGCGCTTGATCTGGCCGAAACCGTGCTCCCTCCAGATGCTTTCTTAGATTCTGTGGGTGGCTCTCCGGTGAGTTTGGAACCAAGGACATCGCTTTTGCGCACAGCAACGTTGTACAGGGACCTGCCGTAGGCGTAAAGAAGATCGGCATTATCAACACACATTTCGCCATTCAACTCGGCTTGCAACTCGGTGGCTTGAGAGTATAGCTCGGCAGCAGCATCAAAATCTTTAATGGCATCCTTTGCGGCGGCGCGGGCAGTGAGCTCTGCTAACCGCGCTCGCATTTCCTCCGGTGTCTCTCTCGAAGAGCTCATCTTAGGCGCGTCGATTTGGTCGGCTGCAGCCATGACCACTGCTTGACGAAATAAATGTGCTTCTCCTGTAGAACGATTTTGTAGTCGCGTTGTCTGGCAAACGTAGTGTTTGGCAAGCGAGAGCCGTGGCAAAGGCGATAGCGCCGTGGGTTGGCCACGGGGGGAGTGACTTCATGATGCCGGTTGTCGTCGCGGTCGCGTCTGCGACACGCGGGCGCTACGCGTCCAGCGGCCCCCAGACAGCCCAAACGGGGAAGTCAATGTCACAGCATTCTCCTCGGCGCCTCCTATGCCGCGGTCGTCCTCGATGGGCCGCCTGCTTGTGGCTCGTTCTCTTACCCGATAGCCAGACCTGTGCAGGCTTGTCGAAACTGAATACGAATGCGGCCCGGCCTATCTGAGATGAACGACACACGAACGCCTGCGGGCGCACCTATGGCACCCGCAGCGCTACTGAAAGATGCGGCTGTCTCAGATTCTGTTCCCTCATCGTCACCGGCCTTTGGAACTCCAGTCCGCCCTGTTCGAGTTGGCAAGCCCAATACGCTTCCAGCCAAGGCCTCCATACTACCTATCCTGCTTCCTCCCGCTACTCTAAGACCCATAGCCTTCCGCACCTTCACCAGGAAGCACAATCTGACCATCACGTCAACTGCGCTTCAGAGTCTGGCAACCTTTGTGGGAAAGAACTGCGGTTCGGGATGGCGCGAAGAAGGTCTCGCGGAGCGAGTACTGGATGAAGCGGCCAAGATGTGGAAAAAGGCAGGCGGCGGCGTGATTGTGGAGGATGGCAATGGAGCTTCTTTGAAGGCCATATTACAGACGTTGGAGGGCAGCATGAGCGGTGGTAGGATCATAGCTGGGAAGGCAACCGGACAGGATAGCCATATGGCACGCGTCAATGATTTGCCTGGCAGCGGAACGAGTGCTAATACTGTGCACCCTACCTTTTCGACAGTGATAGAAGGGGATGGTGAAGACAAAGACCATTCTAATGCGTCACTCGATCCAAGGAAGTGGATCAAGGTCGTTGGAGCATTCGATCAGCCTCAATTGACATATAATGTCAACAAGAAACACTTTGAACCATCGACGTCGAAACCCTCCCTATTTCCTTCTCCTTCTCACAAGGCAGCTTTCTTTAGAGACCGTTATAATCTTGTTTATCAACGGTTACTACGCAATGAGTCATTTCAAACCAGCGGCCCCTCATTTCAGCACTCTTCTACACTCACAGCCGGGAAATCCTTTAAGCTAACACCTATTGTAAACTTATTAGGAAGAAGCGGCACATCTCATATGTTGTTGGGTCTGCTTTCTGTGTCTCCAGCAGGAGAGCTATCCCTCACCGATCTGACAGGGAGCATCAGATTGGATCTGAGCCATGCACGGACAGTACCGGAGGATGGTGCATGGTTTGCGCCAGGAATGATCGTTCTTGTTGATGGTATATACGAAGAGGAGGAGAGCATTAGAGGGTCAGCCTTGGGAGGCAACAGTGGCGTGGGGGGTGCGATAGGAGGTCGATTCGTCGGGATCTCAATTTGCGGCCCTCCATGTGAACGAAGAGAGATAACCCTCGGAACTAGCAGCTCCAAAGAGAGCGGAGATCTAGCTTCTAGTGGTTGCTTCGCTGGGGTTGACTTCCTAGGTGTTGGAAGCGAGCGTGCACAGGGGCTGCGTATGAGAAGGATTCGTGCGGGATGCTTACGATACGGGCAAAATGATAACGAAGACTCTAGCCGACGAACTATGGCAATCATGAGTGAGGTAAATCTTGATAACGTGAAAACCCTCGAAGCACTGAAGAAGGTTCTCAGTATCTACTGTGATCTACCGTTATCGGAACTTCCGCTCGTCTTTGTCATGATCGGGAGCTTTGTTCGGGATTCTGTGATCAGTGGAGGTGGTCGAGGGGGTAGTATTGAGTATAAGGAATATTTCGACTCGCTCGCTCTGGTTTTGTCAGAGTTTCCGTCAGTGCTGCGACACTCTACGTTTGTTTTTGTTCCTGGCGATAATGATCCATGGGCCTCTGCATTTTCAGCGGGTGCTACCACTGCGATCCCTCGTGAGGCTATCCCAGAGTTATTCACCTCGAGGGTGAAACGTGCGTTTTTGACAGCAAATAATGAATCAGAGAAATCATACTCCGCAGAGGTCCCTGGTGAAGCGGTTTGGACGTCCAATCCTTCGCGAATTTGTATGTTTGGTCCGGTTCATGAGATAGTTGTCTTTCGAGACGATATGTCCGGAAGACTGAGGCGAAGCGCAGTGCTCTCCGGAACGGAGACGATCAAGCCTGACATTGAAATGTCTGACGAGCCGTCGAGTCGCTCAGTGAGTACCAGTTCTTCACAGGGTGGAAAATCTCAGGTACCTCCTGTCGAAGGAAACCGGAGAATGGGAGACGACCCATCAGCAGCGATGCTCGCAGCCCGGAAGCTTGTCAAGACAATTCTGGACCAAGGCAATATGTCTCCATTTCCGCTTACCACACGACCTGTTTTATGGGATTATGCGTCTTCCTTACAGCTTTACCCATTACCCACCGCGTTCGTTCTCGCGGACGCTGAAACAGCGCCCTTTACGATTACCTACGAAGGGTGCCATGTGATGAATCCCGGGAGGCTGGTGCCTGAAGGGAACAAGAAATTGGCAAGGTGGATAGAGTATGATATTTTGAAAAACAGAGGGAAAGTCAGAGAAGAGCGCTATTGACCTCTTTGTGAATCCCGCTCAGATAGATTACTGCGTGGAGATATCCTTAGTTTGGGAGTGTGAATACAAGTGAAATCGACTTCTCGCAGACATGACACAGCTCAACTTTCGATACAAACAGTGGTCCTTTTAACAATCTTCGTTTCAGCAGTGAGCAAAGGTAGAGGCTGCATCCTATTGATGACTCTGGACTTACGAGTTTGATGTCAGTAATTGGAATCTGGGGTGCCTCGAGACGACAACTCTCCAGTGGAATTTTTATATGAATGTAAGGGATGACCTATGGCTAATCTGGGATACACTCAAATTCTATGCTTTTGCAGTCCCTGAATATGACGATGCATTAGTAATTATATGGAAACTGAAGTATACACAGCTAGACCTCCCCTCTTCAACATGGTGAAGAGGAAAACATCGAAAGAGGAGGCGCCCTTCAAATATAGAGAGCACTAAAGTTATGAAACAGAGAAACGTAGCTAGTCATTAGGGCGCATTAAGGAAATCCATATAGCCATTGGAGTGAACAGTTAGAAGCCCAAACTCACACTTGGGTGAAAACTGATACCCGGTGAATTCCGTGACCGTTTGATGGACATGATTAGATAGGTATGTTTCATTCTTCATGACTGTCCTCGAAGGGTAAAATGAGAAGGCATTAAGTCATTGCAAAGGTGCAACCATTGTACATGTACATGTGCCTCTTAAGGCAGAGACAACAAGGCAAAATAACACCTGCAGCAACCATACTGTAGTAGAGGAGGAAATGGAAAACGCCATTAGAACATGATATCCCAGTCCAGGTCATTAAACCCAAATCGATAATAACCTCTGAAGCAAGAGAAATCTCCAGATATCTCAGTCAATCATGATAACATCGGGATCTCCCACCGTCTCAGGCTTCTGTACATTATTACTGACCGCTCTTGAAGTAGCAGTATTGGCGGCATGAAGATTGCCTTCTCCTGTTCTGCCTCCTGAGACGTTCCGACTCGTTTCATTATCGGTCCGGTCCATCTTTCCTACCTCGTCATCCCTCGGATTGCCGTTTGAGACATTAGTATCTGACTCGCTCTGGTAGTTGGTGAAACACATGTCCAGTTCTGATAAAAGATTCCCAACTTTCTCTACCTCTGCGACAGCTCCATTTCCAAGTCCCTTCCAACCATCGCCTTTCGAGTTGTATATTTTTTCTCGCAATCTGTTTTCAATAACCTCTCGACCAGATCCCTCATGCGAAGAGCTCGCGTCCTTCAAAATCCAGGTCAGGCGGTCCCGGTGTTGACCAGCAGTGACAAGGAAGCGGTATTGCTGGCCAGGATAACGGATCAGGTAGACTTTCGCACTTCTCGCAGTAACATGGACTTTCGATCGGTAATTACGAGAGGCGTTTGCGGCAATGCGATCCAACGCTCGTAGCAGCGGAAGAGTAAGAGGGAGAAGCTCGATGACGCGGTCGAGGCCGACATCAAGGCTGTCGTGGTTAAGAATGGTCGCTAGCGATTCCTTGATGCGACGATGGGGATTTAACTGATCAAAGTTGATGCTTAAGCACATGTGGGAAAGTGGCGTCGTTTTTGACCTAAGTTCAGCAGGGTCCATATCTGCTGGCAACGACAGACCAGAGTACTTGATATCAATGCTGGCATGGAGATCCTGCTCGGATTCATAAGCAAAGGTGAGCCGGGAAAGTGATAATGACTGCGGTTTGACTCGTTTACGCCGAAGAGACTCGAGGATTGAGAGTACACATTCAAGCCTCTGCAAGCGGCTGAAAAGGTCGGTAATGATAGCTCTTCCAGCTGTGACAAGAAAGCGGATAGCAAAGCCGCCACCTTTAGGTTGGAAGACAACTGAGCTATCCATCTTAGAGGTCAGGGCATCAATAGCCCTAATAGGCATTAGTAACTGTCCGTATGCGACGATGATAACACGATTGGTTTGCGGGTCGACTCCTTGGAATGAGAGACGGATAGTATCTTTGACAAAGGACTTCGTCCGTGTTCCCAGAGGTGATGATATCCGAAGACCCGTAGGGAGCTTTGACGCCTCAAAACGAATAAACAGATTTGGCACTCGAAGCCCTGGTTCAATCTGTAGCTTCTGTACAGGCGGGAATGAGTGAACGCAACGCAGTTCTGCCAGGTAATGAGCATTGGCATGAATAGCAAGCATCCCCGCGAGGCAATGTTCCAAGTCTGCAAAGGACGTGTAGTTAAGCCGCTGACGCGCAGTGAGAAGTCTCTCGGTGACCATCTGAGCTGACTGCAAAATGGCAGATCCTGGGACCACTCCGTTTGGGGTAGAATGGGTAGTTGTCGACGGTGTCGTCTTCAGTTGGATTACCCACCAATGGTCGCCGTCCATACTGCTTGTTGCGGCTACGATCCAATTCCGTTGCCAGTGTCGGTTCCAGAAGAAGGCGAATCGCAGAACGCTGGAAGGGAATATTCGCCGGATATCCAGCCTCAGTCCTCGGGGATTGACCGTCTCCCAGCCGAGCACCTTAGCGTGTGACTCGATCTCCTCCATTGCAGCAATACATCGAAGCCGCGAGACACGAGAGACTATGTCGTCAACAGAAGACTTTTCAACGCCGCGGTCACCCTCGTGACGGCTCAGTAGTGTGGGGGTTGTTGAGAGTGTAACTGTCCCTGACATAGACTCTACGGATACACGGAGATATCTGGACGTTGTAAGCTGCACGGTGAGATAACAAAAGCCTGGCTCAGTGGCAGACATCTGCACTCTGAGGGAGAGAGTACGGGTCCGGTATAGGGCTCCGGCGCTCAATCTGGTGTATGCAGACCGAAGTATGTGAGAGGCGTGTAGCGCAATTACGCTTCGCAGGACCGACTCCATCGATAAACTCTCAGTGTTAAACTTAATGCTCGCACTGTCGACCTCTTTGTTATCACGCATCCAGCGTAAGCCTAGATACGGCGCTCCTGAACCTTGAAATTCACCCAAGTTGTCTCTCCGACGGCCACTTTTGACACCAATTTCAAGCCAACTTTTAGCTCCAGGCTTGAGAGCCCAGTATTGTACAATCAGAGTGCGGTGTAGCAGTTCAACACGCAAAGCATCAGACCAATTGCCCCGTGACAATTCTATAGCTTGTCTGAAGAGTATGTTTATCTTGTTCGTTAGAACCAGGTTGTGGAGAAAATCAAAACACCCGACCAACCCCTGGTCCCGAAGGATGTCATTGATTTTGATGTCGAGCTCGTTAAAAAATCGTCCTTTAGGAACGGGAGACGAAGGGGAAAAGAGAAAACGGATATCAATAAAGAAAAACTGAGAAGATTGCCTTTCTTCCGCAATGGAAAGGTCGAGTTCGAATTCCTCGGGAACGAAGAAGGTCACTCTACCGTCGTGCACAAGATAGGTACGAAAAGGAACAGGAACCGAATCGTGCAAGATAAGCCTGGTGCTGATGATCCTGTTGATTTTTTGCAATGTTCTGAGAATCTTTTTCGCGGTCAGGGGCCTTGGGGGCTTGTATCCCAGCTGCGAGCAGAAAAATTAACATTTTTTTTTAACAATAGTGAGAGCACAAGACTTACATCTGGCATGGCAGCAACTTTTCCCTTTGACAGAACTTCCAAAGCTGTTTTTAGATCTGGATTTGCAACCTGAGCTCTCACCAGATCTCTTTTCATATCGCCCACGCGCTGCACGGCCCCATTGTATGCCAAGTGCCGTGTGCGGATGAAGCCTTGAAGATCAATCAGCTTGCTTACGTCGGCTGCTCGTCGGCTCCATTGTGACAGGACGAGAAGCTTAATGAACTCGGCCCTTTTAGCTTGTGCAAAGTCCAGAATACGTAGCTTCTTGTGCATATTCTCTGCGGATTGGTTTCCAGATGATTTGCCATTAGTGAGGGCCGACTGAGCTGCGTGGCTTTGAGGGGGCACCTGAACATCTGCTAGCTCGGTGATCAGATCCGACAGATCATTCCAGCACTGCTGCACTGCTCTGTTGACCAACTGCGCATAAGGAAAGAATCCATGCGTAATATGCACCAATTCAGGCGGCAGTTGGCTCAAGGCGTCCGACCACGCCTCGGCTGTGGCTCTCTGTGTGTTCGTGTCGCTGAACATGTCCAGATTTTGCTGGGCTTGGCCAGGCCCTCTCATTGAACCATTCACATGAGTCGAGGCGCTCTTCAAATTCAGGGGATCGTCATCCTTCTTAGAAATATGCGATGAGGTGAGAATGCCATTATGGTGATTGTGGACATCTCCCCCCGGCCTGGATCCACTGATATCGGCATTGTCCATGACGACACCAGGCATATCGGGGTTCGCGCCACCGGGTACGACCTCGTCGTCTTGTGCCCGTCCCTCCTTCACCCCTTACACAGCGCTGCTTGATTAATCCGTCGAAAGCGCTATATTTTGAGCGCCAGTAAGCAAGTCCTGGTGGACAAGCAAAGATTATGCACGGTGAGTGAATCGGAATGGCCAGCACACTGCCATATATGTCGACAGACTAGAGAGCGCGAGAGGGATGACGAATGGGGAGGGAAGTTCACTAGCCCAACCAATCGTAGAGGAAGATTTGCAGGCAGATGTCCAAGGGAGCTCGCAAGGGAGATCGCGAGAGTAGCAACTGTCCAGTGTTTGAGACTGTATGTGCGAGCCTTGAGCGAAAGCAGAAAGTGCAGACAATGTACCACAAGCGCGAAAGAAATCGGACGGTGGAATAGCGTCGCTCCAGCCTGCAATGGATCTCTGTTGAGAGGAGAGGGAGGGGAAGGGGTTTGGTCTCGGCGAAGGCGGAAGAAAGGGATGCTAAGAGCGAAGCAAACCAAAGTAGCAAGAGGACTAGGATCGTGGAGAGGTTGCTTGAAATGAATGTCTAATTGGCAACGGGGGCAATTTAGTGAACAGGTCAGTGAGGTGGATGGTCGAGTGTGAGGGAGTGAGAGGAGGATGTTTGATCACTTGCGGTGATGGTAGACGGGCCCAGACAAATGACGCTGGATGATGAGCAGGTGGCCGATGCGATGCAGACGCGATGCACGGGTCTGGAGCTCGCTGACGGACGGGACGCTTGCTGCCTTGGGCGCTGGAGCCTTACCTGTGTAGGTGCTTTATAGTCGTACAGCAGAACACCCAGACGAGCTTTGAAGCCTTGAAGAGCGCTGGTCAGCCACCGCCTTGGGCTTGGAGACAAAAAAAAAGCCCTGGGGCCTGAGGTGGAGAGGTGGAGCAGGATGGCGTTGACGGGATCGTTACGCGCTGTCAGGACTCTGCGCACTACCACAGTAGCTAAGTTTAAGAAGGTCTACAACGATACTCTGGACTGTACACAGCAGTACAGTACTCCGGACAAGTAGTACAGTACCTATCTAGGCAGATTGCAGCTGTGTACAGACATTTCCGCAGCCAGGCCCTGATGATCAGGCGTTCTGCTCCCGTCAAACCGGAACCCTGCCGGTGGAGCCATCCACGTTCCTCCAAGGCTGGACTTCAGTTCCTGAGTCCTCCTTGCGAGCGTGGATTGGGTAGAACACTGCACCAGCTGCCAGCTTCCATGCTCCACGTGAATCAGCTGGTGATGCCATCTTCTTCCCTACAGAGAGTATTGTCCATTCCTGGCGTGCTTGTTACCACCATAGACCCCCTCTCCCCTGAACCTCGTTTGATGACTTTCAACCCGACCTGACAGGTACTTAGCTGTACACTAGGCGCCCGGTATGGTGCCTCCTCTCATGCTCTTGCCAGCTCTTCCTGCTCCATTCAAGGCCTCTCCTTGGTGCCAAATTCTGTTGTAACTGTCGGTACCGGGACAGTCAGACGGGAAAAAAGGCCTTCTGGATGCAACAGGCGTCTGCAAACATTGTGGTGCTGCACTGTGTGAGCAACTTCAGACCGCTGATTCCCCAGCACCAATGATGGTCTGTCGTCAGTATTTCCTAGGCTGCTCCACTATATCAACCACCAATCTAGCTGACAGGACTCCTGGTCGTCCACAGCAGGTACCGCGACGTTCACGTTCCCATTCCCATCAACAATTACCTTCTTCTCAGACAGCATCCAGAGTGTATCCCTGCTCCCAAGGATCTTCCGATCCTCCAACGCCATCCTTTGATGCTGATAATGATAATGAGGATTCCCTGCTAGGCGGGCCGAGTGTCGATATGCAGGAGGACGAGCTTTCAGAGCGGCATCCATTGCTTCCTCAGTACCCAGGTGATGATACTCGGCCAACCAGTAAGAAGGAGCTTGCTGGATGGTACAGCTATGGCTGGGCGGCGGAGGTGTTTGCAGTGTGCGCCATGGGTATGAAATCATCCTCGTGTCGTCCTCTCGGCTCACTCGACTGATGACTACGGTTCCTACCAGGCTCATTCCTCCCGATAACCCTCGAGCAATTGGCACGAGATCGAGGGGTTCTCCTGGAGGATAAGACCACGCCGTGTAGTGCTACTTGGGGCGCTTCTCTGCAATTCTCTTCGATGGATTCCTCGAACATCCCAATAACATCTATCAGCCACAGAGTTCCACGCGGCCCGAAAACAAGTCAGTGCGTCATTTATTTTCTGGGAATTGAGATCAATACTGCAAGCTTCGCTATGTACACGTTCTCAGTGAGCGTTTTCATTCAAGCATTGCTTATCATTTCAATGTCCGGGGCTGCGGACCACGGGCGCTACCGCAAGCTCCTCCTGGTCACCTTCGCATGTGTCGGTTCAATCGCCACAATGTTGTTTCTGCCCGTGGTGCCACAGGTGTATCTCCTTGGTTCTCTTTTGGCAATAATTGCGAACACCTGTTTTGGAGCATCTTTCGTACTCCTGAACTCCTTCTTGCCTCTGCTGGTTCGTCACCATCCTTCTGTGATGAATACCAGCGCCGAGGATGATCCAGCGCCGAATGCAGAGACGCATCTTGAAGAAGACGACGCGGCCAATGAGACTTACAACGTTAGCGAAGATGCCACTTCGCCGCTGCTCGCAGTGGGTCATTCCAACGGTAGGCCAACCGCTACGATGTCAGCCCCTGCAACTCCAGCTATATCTCCGGCGCTCCAGTTGTCCACCAGAATATCCTCGTACGGGATCGGCATAGGATATATCGGTGCGGTTATATTACAGATTCTATGTATACTTGTTGTTATAGCGACTCATCAGACCACCTTTTCACTGCGCCTCGTCCTCTTCCTGATTGGGCTGTGGTGGTTTCTCTTTACTATACCTGCAGTTCTTTGGCTGCGGTCTCGACCCGGGCCACCTTTGCCATTTTCCAGTACCGGGAAGCTGCGTCATTCATGGATTGGATACATAGTGTACGCTTGGACATCGCTGGGCAGGACAGCCTTGCGGGCTCGCCGTCTCAAAGATATTCTACTCTTCCTTACGGCTTGGTTTCTCCTAAGTGATGGCATTGCCACCGTGGGTGGGACAGCCGTGCTCTTTGCGAAGACCGAACTTGATATGCAACCCGCCTCTCTTGGACTCATTAATGTGATTGCAATGGTCTCGGGCGTCTGTGGAGCGTTCTCGTGGAGCTACATATCACGTTTGCTAAGGCTCCAGGCATCACAAACTATAATTGCATGCATCTGCTTGTTTGAGCTAATCCCGCTGTACGGTCTGCTGGGGTTCATTCCCGCCATCAAAGGGCTGGGATTCTTTGGCCTGCAGAATTCGTGGGAAATGTTCCCATTAGGTGCCGTGTACGGCCTCGTTATGGGTGGCCTGTCGTCATATTGCCGAAGCTTCTTTGGGGAGCTGATTCCACCGGGATACGAGGCGGCTTTCTATGCTCTGTACGCCATCACGGACAAAGGTTCGAGTGTATTTGGTCCGGCAATCGTAGGTGCTGTTACAGACCGGTATGGCGAGATCAGACCGGCATTCGTATTTCTCGCCGTTCTGATATTCTGCCCGCTGCCACTTATGCTCCTTGTGGATGTCGATCGAGGAAAGCGAGATGCTTTGGAACTGGCAGCCGAGCTGGATGGGACACGAAGGGAGAATAATCAGGGCTATCAGGCAGTTCCTACTATCCAGCTTGTAGACGAAGAGAATGAGGAAAGCAGACGGGAATAGGAGGTGAAGATCGCTGTTAGACGGTGTCAAAAGTCTTGGGTCTGACCCTCATGTAGGGTCGAGAAATATGTATGCGTCTCTTTCGGGGGCCGATCTCTACCGCCTGGCAGTCAGAATAGTGTTCCCCCAGCGGCGAATTAATAGATCCATTCTTTATCCTGCTTCTTTGTGGAGAGGACACTGTGATTCTCGCTTCTTCTTACGCGCGGAGATAAGTGCGGCTAGTAAACATACTGTACTAACTACTAGATCGACTTGCTTGAGAACAGGACAAGTGGACCTACTACTAGGCGCATCTTGCGGAAGACGAGTCACGGCGGAGCTGCCGAGGAACAAAACCGCGTCTCCGGGGAGGAGCTCTTCTGGCATGCAAAGCCACTGCCTCCCTGAAATACGACACTGGACTCTGGTAGAGCTGCCGTCGCGCTCGAGCGAGAACGGTCGCCAGTTTTTGTTCGGTACTTTATGGTCCCAAAGTAGTGTTGAAAGCTTTCCCAAGCTGCGATTATGATGTAGCATACATGATGGTCAAAAGAACCTATGTAGAGGCTTGAGCAGTAGGAAGGGACTCACCATTCCTTCACAAATGACCTTCTCTCCCTTGTTCCAGTGACCGGGGCTGAGTTGCAATCACTGCGCAGCCAAGGATGCCATGTTCTCACGTCCAACCATGACTTGGAATTCCCTGCGCGGGAGCTCCCTTGCTGCTTTAAGCGGGCTGGCGTGGCCAGTCAGGAGCTCTGGGCAGGCTGACCGTCCAGAAAGAACAAACTGTCCTCATCGGCAGCGGCCCCTAAAAGCGTCCCCCTTCCTTTCGGCTCGTCCAGTTCCTCCAATTTTCTTTCGTTCTTTTCTTCTTTGCTTATTCTGTCCGCTCGCCCTTCTCGGACACCCATCCTCGTTGTCTCCATTCTGGTTCCGCAGCCTGTGCCCTGTGGGTGAATGGGAGAGCAGAGCGACGAATCGACTCTTGCCTGTTGAGGACCAGACGCCCTTCTGTCATTTGAATTATTGCCTGCCTTTTCCCTTCTTCGCTTCCACTGATCTTCAGATCTCTCACTGTAGCTTCCGTTGCACTTGCAACCATGCGGTCTTTCGGACCCTTGGCTTTTAGCCTCCTCGGCGCCGCTGCGGTCGCCTCAGCTGCCAACGCAGAGTCGGACGTCGTTTCACTCAAGAAGGATACGTTCGAAGATTTTATAAAGGAGCATGACCTCGTGCTGGCGGAGTTCTTCGCTCCTTGGTGTGGTCATTGCCAGGCCCTCGCCCCCGAATATGAGGCTGCCGCCTCGGAGTTGAAGGCGAAGAACATTCCTCTGGTAAAGGTTGACTGTACGGAAGAGGCGGATCTGTGCAAGGACTATGGTGTTGAGGGTTATCCCACCCTCAAGGTCTTCCGTGGCCTTGACTCGATTAAGCCATACCAAGGAGCTCGAAAGTCCGGAGCGTAAGCCATTTTGTCACTCCCACTGGACATGGCACAATTCACTGGCTGACTAACATTATCTTAGGATCGTTTCGTATATGGTTAAGCAGTCTCTGCCGGCAGTGTCCACAGTGACCAAGGAGAATCTTGAGGAGTTCAAGACCATGGACAAGGTCGTCATCATTGGATACATTGCTGCTGAAGATAAAGCTTCCAACGAGACTTTCACAGCTCTCGCGGAGTCGAAACGGGATGACTACCTTTTTGCTGTTACCAGCGACCCTACGTTAGCAAAGACAGAAGGTGTTAAGCAGCCTTCTATTGTCCTCTACAAGGATTTCGACGAGAAAAAGGATGTCTTCGATGGAAAATTCGACAAAGAGGCAATTATTAGCTGGATTAAAACAGCCAGTACACCTCTCGTTGGCGAGATTGGCCCGGAGACCTATGCAGGATATATGTCGGTATGTATACATAGTACTTCGTTTTTTTTGTCTCAAAAGTTGCCGCTAACATATGTAAAATTCAATATAGGCCGGAATTCCTCTGGCGTTTATCTTTGCGGAAACGCAGGAGGAGCGGCAAAAGTTTGCCGCCGACTTCAAGCCTATTGCGGAGAAGCACAGGGGTGCTATCAACATTGTCACTATTGACGCTAAAACGTTCGGCGCTTATGCCGGGAATCTGAATCTTGATGCTCAGAAATTCCCGGCCTTCGCCATCCATGACACCGTGAAGAACGCTAAGTACCCTTACGATCAGTCCAAGGAAGTAAATGCGAAGGATATTGCCCAGTTTGTGCAAGATGTCCTAGATGGCAAGGTCGAGCCTAGCATCAAGTCCGAACCGATTCCTGAAACCCAAGAGGGTCCAGTTACCGTCGTAGTCGCCCATAGCTACCAGGAGCTAGTGATTGATAACGACAAGGATGTCCTCCTCGAGTTCTATGCCCCGTGGTGCGGGCACTGCAAAGCGTAAGTTTTACCAAGCCCTCCAACGTTTAGTGGGAAATATCTGAGGTTTGGCTAGTCTTGCTCCAAAGTACGAGGAGCTCGCACGCCTTTATGCGGAGAACCCTGACCTAGCGTCCAAGGTCACCATTGCCAAAATCGATGCGACGGCAAACGATGTACCCGATGAGATTCAAGGCTTCCCCACGATAAAGCTCTTCCCTGCCGGCTCTAAGGACTCTCCGATTGACTACACCGGATCCAGAACTGTGGAGGACCTTGCAAACTTCATTAAGGAGAACGGGAAGCACAAGGTAGACGCTCTTAGCGCTGGTACTAAAAAGCCCCAGCAGGGCGGTGATGTTACTAGTGCTCCATCGATTTCTTCGGAAAAAGCCGCCGAGACTGTCGCCCCGACAAGAGATGGCCCTGTGGATCATGATGAGCTGTAATCACGGAATCACTTACGACTTTCCATCAAGTCTCCTTGAAATGTCTCCAATATGTGCTTCGTATTTCGGCTTGTCTGCGTTTTGATGTTATTCTATAAAAAATTGTGTTTTAAAGGATGACAAGAACTCCACATTTCTGTCACTTCAGGCGAATAACACCGGGTCAAAGTCGTCGCTGAGCATCATCAGCTGCATTCAGTGCACTAAGTCGCGTTATTGTGGGACAAGGAGCCTCGTCATTCCATCTGACGTTCCGCAGCTATATGATACCTTTATCCGTTTCGGCTGTTAGTTGAACTGCCAGCTGATCATCTTCTCAGGACTATGACAATAAAGATTTTGAAAGGCGAAGCTTTTCCAATGTCGAAGTAGTAGAAGGTACTGCTTTGTAAACACACTCAGTACAAGCGATTTCAGGTATGCAGATCACAAAAAATTCAATCAATGGACCATAGTGGTCCATTCGATGCTTACTGATGGTGAAAGAACCTAAAACTGTTACCTGGAGATAGTGTAGGAGATATAGAATGGTTCCAATAAGGAAAACGCCACTGAGTAGCCATAATATTGAAGAACTGCCACCACCCAGCGAGCTAATCATTTGACGTGATCCATAAGGACCTACAAAACTGACAAAAACCCTTCAAGACGTTACACAGGAAGATCGACCTATTGCACTTTGAAAATTGAAATAAGCCGTCAAAACGGAGAGCAAGATTACCAAGACTTTTTTTCGCCATTAATCCACATCCATCAACATTGAAGAAGCCCAGTGCATAGTCTACACGCATTGGTATCGAAAGCCAATGTCAATGGAAAAGCAAAGAAAGCGCTATGTCCCGAACACCTCTTACAAAAAAGGAAAAAAAGTGTGCTGCTTGCCCAATGCCATATTTTCAGGCCAAGATACCTCCAATAATTTCCGCGCCAAACTTCTCATTGCAGGTAAGAGACATATTCTTATTACGAACCTTGGGCGCGCTGCGACTTCCTCGAAGATCATTTTTCTTCGGATCCAGTCTCACTGGCCTTGACCTGAGGATCCGGTTTGGTATCTTTGGCGTTGTCCTCTGCCGCTTCCGCTGCAGCCAAGGCTTCAAGAGCCTCGATGTCATCGTCGTCGCACATATCTTCAGCCTCTCGGGGCTTGAGGGATTCATCGTTCTTTTCGGCGTGTTCCGAGGGCTGACTTTCTAATGCTGTCTTCTCGTGATCAGCCGAAGCAGCAGATGCCTTTCCGGCTGCTGCTGCTGGGCCAAGAGTAGTCGTATTCGGAGTCAAGCTCCAATCAATCATGCCATCTTCACCATATCTCTCCGCCAGCCACTCATTGCATTTCCTGAAATGGCCGCAGGTGAACTAAAGTTGGACCAGATTAGCGCCTATACAAACCCCCACTCTCTATAGGACGAGTTATACTTGTCGTCGTGTGTTGATGGAGAGGAACGAGAAAAAAGGAATTCAACTCACAAAGCCATTGCGAGCACTGAGCGGACTGGGATGGACGGACTGCAGGACGCAGTGTTTCTGTCTATTGATGCCCGAAACTCGTTTCCCAGCAGGTGTACCCCACGCTAGAAAGACCACTCCATTTGTACGCACCCTCGCCACGGTGTCGATAACTTTCTGGGTAAATCTCTCCCAACCTTTCCCTGAATGGCTATTGGCAGCGTGAGCCCGAACTGTCAGGCAGGTGTTGAGCAACAAGACGCCGCGTTCCGCCCAGGGTGTAAGGAGTCCGCCCTTATTTGGAGGCGGTTGGAATGAAGGATAGTCGGTTTTGAGGGCGGTAAAGATGTTAACGAGCGAAGGAGGAGCTGGCGTCGGTGGGCGGACAGAAAAGCAAAGACCATGAGCCTGGTTATAGTTGTGGTATGGATCCTGGCCAATGATCACTACCTTGACCTTATGTAAAGGTGTATATCGAGACCTCGACCGAGTTAGCAGCTAGCCGTCAATGTAATGGATGAGCCACGTTTGCTGTACCAGGAATAGATCTCATTCTCTGGGGGGAAGATCTGAACTCCCGACTCCTTCTCCTTCTTAAGGAAGCGCTTCAAAGCCAGAAACTCGGGGGTCACAACTTCATCCTTGAGCTGCGCCAGCCAGCTCTCATCGAGCGTCTCAATCTCCAACTTGAGCAACTCTCTCTGCTCCGGAGTCAGGGACGCCACCCACTTTTCCTTGTTAAAGCGGGAAGCCGGAGTCGATGCGGCCGAATTGGGATCGACGGCCTTGGGTTTCGGAGCGCCGAAGAAAGACGTGATGGTCGAGCCGGTCTTGGGCTTTTTGGCGTCGGCTCCCGGACCAGACAGATGGCTGGCATTGCGTTTCAGGCCGGGAGTGCTGGCCATGATGAGCAGTTGACGGGTGGGTTGTCGATACAGGGAATGGATCTGGAGCACGGAGTAGAAGGGTGGAAGCGAAGGAGAAGAGCAAGGCATGCAGATGTGTAGCTAACGCCGGAGAAAGAAGAAGGGGAAGAGAGAGAGACCCGGTCGCCAGCCCACCGCCAGCAGCTGAAATCCCTTGGGCAGGGCCAGAGGACGTTGTCGTTGCCGACCCCGGCCGGAGAGGGGGCCGACGCGTTTGAGCTGGTCGCGTTCACGCGTCGAGTGGCTTGGCATCCCGCTGCGCGGCGGAGAGCCGTGGCTGGAGTCCTTGGCCTCCTCCGCAGTATGATCGAGGGCTGTAACCAGAGTAAAGTAATTGTCCTGTATCCGTGGGAGGAGATGACGTCTACCCCATGGAGCTGACCTGGCTCGCCGACACCCCCCAGGCCCGGGGTCGCGCGAGGACGCTGAGGGCATGCACCAACTGCCAGAGGACAAAGGTGCGGTCTGGAATAATGGCTCTTCCCAACGCCCGCAACGTCCAGCTGACTTACGGAGGAAGAAACGCTGCCGTCATCCCTCGGCCGTATCTCTACCAGCAAAGAGCCATCGTTCCCTGCGCCCCTCGAAGCGGGCCAGCGATGGTGTCCAAGAGAGCGGCAATGCCGTTGCTCGCGCCTGGCCGTCTCGACGAGACCAGCCGGATCCCCCCTTGGGCCAGTCAATATCCTCAGACGTCCCCAGGTCCACACGCTTCGTAGGGGACCTGAACCCTGAAGCGCTGCTTCTGGAAAGACTCGACGAGGCATCTGGAAAATCCCGTCGAGATCGCATCGGGCTATGGGTCACTTCTCCAGATACTCGACACGAGGAGAACGGGACTAATCCCCCTGCCTCCAATCGATCGCCATTACCGAACTCTGGCCCTTCGATAGACGTCCGCTCTGCGTCACTTTCCCTTCATCAAATATATGTTTCCGCTGTCAGATCGTGCGAGCCCCTTCCCTTTTCAACACGAGAATATCTGATCTCCATTTATTTTTCGAAAGTCAATCATATTCTCCCGCTTCTCGAGAAGGAACCGTTTCTACGAGCCCACTCTCATGGGACGGCGTCCGTGTTCCTCGTGAGGGCCGTTTGCCTTGTTGCGGCCAAAGACCGGACGGCGGGACCCTACTTACGCCTCACGGATGGCGGGCCAGTCGTGACATCACGCCAATTTTGCTCGGATATCTACAACGGGCTCGCTGCTGCAATGAACGCTGGGTTGGAAACAGACAGGATCACCAGAATCCGTATCCTTGCCCTGATGTCCCTTCACTGCGAAGGTTACGAAGGAGCGGAATCAGCCTCAATGCACCTCTGTCAGGCTATTCACCAGGCTCAAACTGCAGGTCTGCATCTTAATCGACCAGGACGCACTCCCCACGATCCCCTTACAAGACTATTTTGGTGCTTGTGGACTCTAGACAAGATGCATGCTAGTATAGGTGGCCGTCCAATTGTCTTGGCAGATCGCGATATTGGAATTAAGAAGCCTACCATCAAAGGTCTCAATGCACGAACTGCGTTTGACGTCTGGTTTAGTGTGGCTGATCTACTGTCCTCGGTTATCTCTTTGTACAGGCCTTCCGCGGAGGTTGGTGTAGCATGGGAGCAAGGCTTCCCAACGTTTGAAGACATAGCGGGAGACAATGTACAGGGGAACCTCGACTCTCCAACTCTCGGTGCGGTTTCAATGACAACCATGGCGCCGAATTCAAGAGCTAAACGTGAGCAGGTCTACTTGAACTCTTTTATCATGCGGTCGGTATCCTTTCATGCAGATCCAAGCCCTCTGGTGACCACCTTGATCATTCAAAAACGTTATATACTCGCCAAAGTCTTGCGGCTGTTCGAATATATTCCATTGTGGCCACTGAATTTGGTCAAGATCTACCCCCGCTGCCCATCATCCCCTATGCGGTTTCTCTTTCCATGAGTGTCTCTTATCAGCAGCTTCGCAAAAGCAAGCTTGGTACCTATTTTGACCGAGCCAAGGCCAGTTTGGAAGCGTGCTGCATACTTCTAGAAGAGTTGAGCCTCTACTGGTACTCTGCGGAAGCAATGTCGCGGCTCGGCCGGAAGACTCTCCAACAGATTGAGGGTGCAAGACCCAACAGCGGTGAGAAGTCAAAGTCCCAGCCTCAACCATTTTCGAGAGCGGCTAGGCAGCAAAGTACGTTGGAAAATGGACTCTCCTCGCTCGACCACGGACAGTCAACTCCTCTTTCAACACAGTGCTACGAGGGAGGACATATGGAAATGAACAGCACGTCTCTGAAGGATTGTGATTCTCTCTATGGCGAGCCACCGATATCTTCACCGCAAGATACTGTCTCCCAGTCTTTGGAACGCCAGATATCTGCCGAAGACTCCGAGCGCAATGGATTTGATGATATAGACGCGCTTTTTGGAGAATATCTGGACTTGTCCCTTCCCACGAATTTTTGGGATCCTATTTTCATAGGAAACGAGAATGCACCAGGTGTTCTACCATCAAGACCGTAAGACACGCTTGATATGCGTCACTAAATCTGGGCTCTGGCTTTCTGTTGCAAGATCTGGAAACGTTACAGCCCTTCAAAGGACATTGATTGCCATCTCTTCCTGTGCTTCCCAAGATATAACCGGATTCGTCCAGTTTTGCAGGATTTTTTTTCCCTAGACTTACTTGGATTGATTCCAGTATTATACATATCCTGCACAATTACATTTTGTGACAATCAGCTTTAGCCGATGATAGTGCAGACTGTGATAACTGGTAGTCAGGGAATGCTGTCTTGTGAGATCAATGGTGTCGGAAGAAGACATGCTGTGCATGTGGAACTTTGGGATTCATGCAGATAATTTCATACCCTCCAGGGACCCACGGACCCACAGGTGCCTCGTGGAGCCTTCCATGGGGAAAATAGCAACATTATTTTCAGTGGAGCCACAATCTGAGCTGGGAAACAAGCTGGAGTTTATGGTGCTATGGACGTTTGGACCCTTTAGGCACAAACCCCCTTCTCTCTTGTTTCCGACAACAGATCATACCAAATAAATGCACTTGGTTCTGGCATCAGCTGGCCATGTGTCTTCATCTTTGATTATATATTCTGCACTGAGAGCGAGTCGCGAGGGAATAATAGATACTGCTCTCACCAGACAGGAATACAGTGACGCTATGAGTACAGTATAGGGTAGCGTGCTGGTCATTCCTCACGGCAACAATAGCACTAACCCAAAAAGGTGGATCCATGAATTTGGTGCTCTCCTCCGCTGAGAGATTCATGGGTCGTGAGTCTACAGTACGCAGCCATGTGAGGCACCACAGTAGCGCGGAGATCACTGCAAAGCCTCTTGTTTGCCTTCTTTTCTTCCTTGCTCCACGCCTGGAACGGTGAACCAAACAGAGGTGCCACTCCATATGCCAATGATCACGACAAATGCACAGAGCTGGACCCTGCACAGATACATATATTGTTGGCAAGGTAGGTATTAATTCTCCAGCAGAGGCCAGACTGAGAGAGCATACTCCTTACTCTGTACTCAGCAGGGTGGAACCACTGCAAATAATAATAAATGACGATGCCTTCAAAGAGGCAGTGATTGACAACTTATGGGGATGTCTTCCGTTATCCATGCACGGTGCTGGCATGGGCAGCAACTGGATCTTCGCTACTCTCCAGGCCCTCAAGGGTGACTCTGATCTCGAAGCTCCAGGGGAAGCCCGCAGTCCATGCTGCGCTCTGCGTAAGCTTTTGGCGGTGGCTGTTCGTGTTCGCGGTGCCTGGCCCTATGGCGTCTTGACTTTACTGGGGACGGTTTAAGCTGGCGGAGATTCCCCCCTGGATCCGACGATAAACCCGCGGAACACCTCGTGGCCCAGGATGGCTCCAATTATCGCAGTCTCGCCCATGCCGTAGGTTGGTCCGGGGTTTCACACCTGCATCGAATCGTCACTGGCGTAACTTTAGCTACGACTCTCTCCATATTATTATTAGCCGGGCTCGCTCAATCAGAGAGCTCCACTCGCCTCATGGAATCCTTCTCGGACCGTCCGCCGTCAATCCGTACCTACTTTTCCAGATCTCAACTTCACATATTATATCTGGACTTGCTGCCCTGTCGCTGCATCTGAGCCCTTTCATCCAAGCACGTTATTATCGTCGAAGCGCTCCCCCGATACCTCCGTCCACGTCCCTGACCTTCGGGTCGCCATCCGCAGCTTGGCGCATTCAATGCCGTCCATGACTAACTTCCATCCGCTATGAACCTGTCTCTAAGTGTAAATCGTCAAACGGCCCGTTGAATCTGCGGGGATGCAGTCGTGGTGTCCTACACACGGGACGTAACCAGCTAAAGTGCCTTCAACTGGTCCTGTTTCGTCCGGAGTCTTGCGAGCCATCTGATGATAATAGCCCAGAGATAATATCTAGCGGACGCACCTCGACGAGCGTTTCTACGAAAACTGTACTTCAAGGAGGAAGCGCATAATTATGGAGCCCATTTCTAGCGAGGAGGGATGGCTGGCAGCCACGGCCAAGGCTCGTAAAGAGGCAGAGGAGGCAGCGGCAGTAGATTTGCGGGAGAGCCGACCTCCTCTCCATCCAATTCCCCAGCTGCAGGGACCGTTCGAGGAGTCGATTGTTGAATCCTGCAAGGGAGCACAAGACGATGGCCTGGTTGATATGGATGCGCAATCGCACCGCAACTATCTACTTGAAAGCAAGGAATACGAACGGATTTGTGGAAGAAAGTGGCGTCAAAAGCCTGGTGAGAGGCAAGCAACCGAATCTCTAAGCCCGAGAGCAATTTCAAGGAAGGCTAACACAATATGTAACAAAAAGGTACCATCCACTCTGGAAACTAATTTCTCAGATGTCCTTCGGCATGCACCTCCTAGCCAAGAGGCTAGCAAAATCGGAGTTGGAGGTGATGAAGATTTTGCAGAGCCACGTCGATGAGCTGGATGGTTTTATTGAAAGGACAACCGATGACTTCCTTCTTGCTCACGGCGATGTTCAGCAGCGGCTCCAATATCTTAAGCTCCCTCTCGAGAACATCAAAGTATTCGATGAGATGCTGGAAGATCGCAGTTTTCGGAATTCCGTCATTGATGAGAACGAAAAGATCGAGCACGTCATTGAACGATCGGCAGTAGCCCTGAATGATTCCTTCAAAGACATACAGAAAGGGATTGATGCCGTGAATATGCTGTGGTCCTATCTCAAGCAGTTGGCAAAGGAATGGACTCCTGGACCTGGGAGATTTGATGTTGTCTATGCGGCCATGATCGGAAACGTGGAAGGTTGGAATGACGCATTGCTTAAGCTGCAGACTAAAGGGAGCGATCTCGCAGTGGTGCTCGTCCAGCTCGGTGTAGCGGTCTCGGAGATTCAGCGACGAGTTGGAATGGCCAGTAGAAAGGATGTGGTTCGTATATCGACCCCCTATCAACTAATGTTGCTGCAAAGACTCAATTATCCTGACGCTGATCAGAAGTCGGTTGTCCTTAGCCCCAGTACCAGGCCGCGAGCTAAGTCGCTCAGGGAGAGATTCTTCGAGAGGGCGTCGGTTGCAGCTCAGAACCCTGGAGCCCCCGACAAGCCTCTTCCTAGTGACCCGGGCCCCCTCGATCCCGCAATTGAACGCGCCTTCTCAACGAGGATTCCGGCCCAGAGGATTGCGAGACAGAGCTTTCCGAATCTCAGACATGTTGAATCACCCGGTGCCCGGCCGGGGGCGGTTCCCCGTCGCTCAAGATCGTTCAATGATGCTGCCAATCGAGCTAGTCGAAATCGGTCTTTGCCAAAGATCCCAGAGACTACCGCTGCGGGATTCAAGAAGAAGCTTCCTAAAACTGTCTCATGGACGAAGCCCCATCCCGGCGACAAGCTTGCCACAGGGTCTCGGCCCGCCACTGCCCCCTCTAGATCCTTGCAGGCTCGGAGCCGTTCGTTGGAACAGCTGGAAACTGGTGTCGCGGAAGGAAAGTCATCATTCAGGACTGTTCTGGACTCGCTTGTGCAGCCCGAGAAAAAGAAGCCGCCACTGACCCCAGCGGCGCGTGAGAAGGCGAGGGATCAGCTTCTGCATCACTTTAAATCGAAGCGAGCTCTCGACATTGTGTTTTTGGCAAGCAAGGAACAAAAGCCCTCTCGTCGCACGCTAGCAGCAAAGCGAGATTGGCCGTTTAGCGTATTTCGGGCGAAGTCTTCAAAAGATCCAAACAGATCTGTGGAGGCTTCGGAATTCAAGAACCTTGGGGCTGACCAGTCTCCTCTTTCTGGATCTAAGTCTGAACACGAAATGACATGGTCACACGCAGAACCCGATATACCGAACACTCACACATTGAAAGCGAACCCTAGCGGCTCTCCCCGACTACCTATGTTCCCGCTTTGCACGCCGGTAAAAGAGAATTTCGAGGACGAGAAAGCAGATCAGGAGGAAGAAGCGGAATCGGAGCTCACTGCACTGCCTTCGCTAGGCCCCTCAGTGGTAAGCAAGTTTGATCACGCTATATCTCAGAAGCCAACGGCATACATATGCGCAGATTCTACCCTTCGAGTCCACGAAAGTCCTCTGAACTCAGATGCCCAGTCGTCTCCCTTAGATGCCATCGATACCGTGGATCCCGACACAGGATCTCTCAAGACACTGGAAGATAAGATACCTCAGAATACAGAACCACTTGCTGTGTCTTCCGACTCTGCTACCTCAGAGATGACGAGGGGCTGTAAGTCACTGCCAATTGATCTAGCCAGTCCGCCGTCTGTTGAAAGCCAGCTTTCAGTGCCACTTCGCTCAAGTAAAAGAGAGTCCGAGACAGCGAATCAGAAATCTGCCAGTTGTGAGAGACCAAAAGACTTGCAGAACCTGGCCTTTCTTACGTCAGAATCCTTAATTGAATTCTTGGCCGCGACTCCTCCTGCCTCTCCGTACCCGCCAGCAGATAGCCCAGAAATCTCAAAGCAGCAGGAAAATAGAAGCAGCAGAGCAAGACTTGGGCTCGGAATTAGAGTTGGACTTCATCCATATCCGGAAGAGGTCAGCAGTCCGCCTCCTCCCGGTCCTGGAGGCAGGGCTATGGTCTCTCCTGACTATGCAGCTCAGTTTGCTTTTGAAGGCGAAAAACGCATGAAAAAGAGACGATCGTTTGGTGGCGTTGGAGCGAAACTTATATCCAGGAAGCGGAGCCTGAGACGGCTATTCAGCGTATCATCAAAGGAAAATATTACAGGCGGCATCGTCAGCGCTGCAAGGAGCAACATCAACGGAGACATCATACGTACGACACCCCCAACGGGGAATGCCGAAATGACCAGTTCCATGAACGAGGGGGAGATCTTCTCTTTTCATGGTATGAGAAAAGACGGCACTTGGGTGAGTACCTAGTAGTAATTGAGGTTCAGTATGGTCGTATAAAGTTTTATCACCTGCTGTACATAGAAAGGAATATTTTGTCAGCGGCTCTGCTAGCCTTAATCGTGTAATGATTAATCTTGGATCTCTCTTATTTCCGGGACAGTTATTTTCGCGAAAGAGCTTCATTGTAAATCTCAGTCAAGCAATAGAATACACGTTTTTCCCCAAAAAAGTTTCTGGAATCGCACGATACGAATTTGCCTGATCCGTATATCTGGCTTCAACGTTCAGAACATACCAGCGATTGTGGTCCACGCGTAGCTAGATTGCCCATATCACTATGAACGACCTTCATTTATTTTGTGTTGAGTGCGTGTGAACGAGCTGGCAAACGAGGCGAAGACCAGCGATATTGATTAAATTGACGGCGTTATTCGTACATTTATCTATCGAAAACACACTCCCCCGTTTTTTCTCTTCCAGGAACTCTTGAAGCTAGCTCCTCGGTATGCGGGGACTACAGGCGCAGCGCCTTTTTCTATCCTCCACATGGTTATAGACGTAGAGGGGGCAAAAAAAAGAACGAGAAATCCAACCCTAGGTGAAAGTCGCATCCATAATTTTTTGGCGCCTGACATACATCCCTAGAAAGATTTCCACAGCGCGGTGAGGATCGCCGGGGCCATGGACCCGGGCGACATTTGAAGATAACGTTCGAACATGAACATCATTTGCAACGTTTATCCACGATGTTGGCTCCATGTTCATCGTACTCCTTCTTCGATATCCACATCTGGTGGAATGTGCCCAAGCTCGCCAGGATGCTTCCTCCAATCCAGGAACCGAACTTTCTCTCTGCTGTGTTTCCGGCGGCCGAGATACGTACCCTCGGGCCTGGGAAGCTCTGCATTAGTTCCTGATTCAAGCGGTCGGTGAAGCCGTAGAGCAAGCTGGAGGCGCCAGTCACTACAACGTTGGCCAGCAGGTGCGGCCGGATATCGACGTCGACACCATTCAACGCACTCTTGACGAGCTCTGGGATTGTTTGCGCCTGAGTCGGTGCCGGGAATGGAGAGTCCGGGTCAGGGATGGCGGCCTTGGCGTCGAACAGTGATTCCACCACGCGGTAGCGCTCAACCCCGAACACCTGATTGTAGCCATCTGGGAACTCGAAGGGTCGTCCAGGGCTGCTCTTGGCAAGCTCCTCATTCGAGACACCATTCGGTCCCGTGGCAGAGAGTTTACTCGGTCCTGGCCATACCTGGACAACGCATTCCTTGAATTCGGACAGCGTACGTTCTTCCATCAATGTGCGGTACGACGCATCGGGTGCCTTGTCTGGAGGGAATGTCCTGTAGGTCGCTTGCGGCGGCTGACCAGCATCGACAGGAGTCTTTGAAGCAATGAGGTAGTGAGGATTAATGGTTATCGGATGCGGGGAGTTCGTTTTGAAGAGAGCACGAATCTGGGACGAGATGTAGTCGCCGCCAAGATGTGAGTGCTGAACCCCTCGTTTCAATATGATCCCATCGTGGACTGGTGTCACGGAAACGTTAGAGGCTCCGACATCGACGACCAGAGCCGAGGCCTTGCCGGCCGCAAAACTGGAGGATCCGGGTTAGTAGTCCATACGGAAGGAGAAACGGCGATCTCGAACGTACGCTGCCAGCACTCCGTTCCTTGCCAGGTAGAAGGCCGGTGTTCCCCAGTTCTCCATCGCGATTTCAATAGTCTTCTCGCGAGCTTTGGTAGGATTCCACCCACACTCGGTCATGAGGAGTGGGGTATCTGCAAGAGGCTTTTCCTCCATTTCCACGCCTTCCATCTCGGTTGGAAGCTCGCCGTTCGGCACGTCGTTCAATCCGTTCAGCAGGGGATTTCCTGGCTTTGTCCCGGTCAATCTTGACGTAAATGAATATTCCCACACCTTCTCTGCCATTTCCCAGTCCTCTACCACGCCATCTCTGCCTATCGGATTGTGGACCGACAGCCCCGGTCTAGGAGTGACGAAGATGTCATCGCCAAAGATGTGCTTCTGTTGCCCGTCCAAAGAATACTTTCCATAATACGTCGGAATAAGCGATTTAGGTGTATCTTCTCCCGCAAATCCCGCGCGCGTCGTCGAAAAACCTGGGTCTAGAACAATAGCCGACACCTCATCTGTGCGCACATGCTAATCAGTGTCTGGCAGTGACAAACGGGGAAAGCCTTGGCTGAGCTCTGGAAGGGAGAGAGGCAAGCATCAGTGCTTTGCTAGAACGCGAAAAAAACGTACCTCCACCATACTCTGTAGTAGAGGGTGGTACTGAAGGGTTCATATCGGAAAACTGCTGTAGTTGCGGAGCTTCAAGATGTAGGGATGACCAGTAATCAACTACAAGCACTGCCTAGAGCGCTGCGGATGGATCATGCAAGGCCAGGAGAAATCTAGCGACCGAAAGAAAATCAGGACAAGGCGTCTCTTCAAGAAGGATCCCGACGCTCTTGAGGCGATGCACAGGAAGGCGCGGGAGGGTGTCGCGATTGTTCTTTTCGCGATGCGGCGAGTTGAGTGGAGGAGAGGCGGACGGCGCGCCAAGCAGCAACTCCAGCTGCGGGATCAGCGTTGAGCCACCGTTGTGGCCCGCCTTCGCGCCTCCCACCCCGGGTCGCCATCCTCCTCCATTTCCCATGCCACTGCGGTCGCTGCAAGGGAAAGATGGAGACGGATCTCGCGCAGAACCCCGAGCCTCTCTTCCGGCCGGTGAAGAGAAGGAAGTTCCTGCGACGGCGCGTCGACGAGGAACCCGATCAGCTCGCCGCCGAGCAGAGTCCTCGCCCCTCGCGCGCTTTGGACGACGACAATAATGAGGTCGCCAGGGATGTTGCCGCTTCAGCGTCACCGAACGACCAGGAAGAAAATGGCGAAACGCAGGTCGCGGATATTCTGCGTCTTCGAAAGCCTTACAGAGCTCGAAAAGGTGGCATCGAGTTCTCAGCCAGTTCGAGACAGAGAGCCGACGACGACTCCCACGACTCAATCACGGTGGTTGCGCCAGACCCGGAGAGCAAGAAGATACGAGCCATGTGCGACCGGTTTACCGCGCATACAGGACAGAAGGTGGACGTAGACAAGCACATGTACGGTTCCGTCCTCCGTGTCCTTTTAGGTCCCCGTCGGATAGAAAACTGAAGACTAACAAGATAAGGATGGCGTATATAGAAGCTGAGATGGCCAAGCGTCATCATGGCACTGTGGCTGCGGAAGCGCCTACTTCAGATGTTCCAAAAGCCGGTGAAACCAACAACAGACAGTCAGATCCACGGCTTCTGCAACGCGAGCCGGCTTCCCTGGGCAAACTGCACGAGATAGACCTTGGCCAGGAGGCAAAGCTACAGAATATCGCGCGGACAGAAGCTGCTACGAGACGCCTTGCGGGTGACCAGACCGCATCTCCAGAAGAGGAGACCTCGAAAAAGGGCCGTCTGGGGAAAGATGGGAAGCCGTGGCGCAATCGAAGGCGACGGAACAGCGAGGATATTGAACGAGACAAGCTCGTAGAGGAGGTCTTGCGAGAAAGCAAACGTGAGTATCCTACGTACGTGCCCTTGAGTCTTCCGCAGAAAGCTAAGATCTGTCATCTAGTCGACGTGTACGATGAGCCAGAGCAAGAAGAGCAGCAGGATGATCAAGCCGCAGATGACCGCATTGCGGAGCAGTTCCGGAGAGACTTTCTTGATGCACTGCAGTCCCGTCGTCGTGGAACACGGACAAGGAGCTCGAAAGGAGCCAAGTCCGACGCCCCTCGGGGACCGAAGCTGGGTGGTAGCCGAAGTGCCCGGGCTGCCATGCGGGAGAAGGAGAAAGCAGGTCAGAAATGACGCAGGCGTTCTTGCACCGTGTGACGCAGAAACCTGGGCAGTAATGCGGATGCGGTGTTGGTTGACGGAACGTTCATCAGCTCGACTCCTAGATATATTTTCTCTCACGGGACCGCAAGAAGTCCATGGTGGCGGGCCGTTTCAAGATGACATTATACGAGGAGGAATCCCTGGGTACGGAGTAACTGGATAGTTAATAATAATAATGGGATAGATATGCAGTCGAGGATTTCTGGATTAGCCGGGGCTTAGACCCCACTCGGAAGATAAGTGTTCCATCCCGGCGATACTGCCTGGCTAGTAACGATGTACTCTATCAGCGAGGGCGTCGAGATCTGTCTCTTCGAAAGCAGAATCCCACGAGACAAGACGGCTCTTCTCTCCCCGTCCCAGGCCGTCCTTTTTTTGTTTTCATACTGTGAATTGGCATCTGGTTACCGAGGTGGCTGGATGATGCCATCCACACTGTATATCTAATGTATACATGGCGTTGCACGGTTCTGCGCTCCGAGCGCCGACAGAGCATCAGCGAGGGAGCTGGAGCGAAGTCAAACGGTGCCCTATGCTCTGTGTAGCGATGATCGATATGGATATTATTCTGATCTTTGCATGTACACCGTACTTGTACCTGCATGTGGCATGCCTATTTTTGGCACGCGCGGCCCGCGGTGGAGGCCGGCGCGTCTCCTCGGGCGCGGCCAAGACCGCGTCGGGCAGCGTGAGGAGTCGAGCGATGCGAGACGGGGAGTCGAGACCAAACCATCTCCAAAGTCACAGCCCTGCGCAGGGACTCCCACTGGCCGCGAGGATTCTTCGATGATGGTGATGGACTCTCCCCACAGTCCAGACCACCCGTCCGGTCGGCGTATTGTTCTTCATCCTGCAGCCGGGGTACGGTGCACACAAGTTGTATCCGTCCTCCGCACACAAGCGACAGCACTCGGTTAATCAGATTGTTGCATGCCATGCCAGATGGGCCGGCCTCCAAGCGCTTCAAAACACTGCTGCGACATTCTTTGGATGACCACTACAAATGCATGAGAAGCGACAGACGCCTGGACTCGGGACGCGTCGCCTGCGTATCCGCCGCCCTATCGGCTCCTGACACTCTTGGACACACGCCTGGTATACCTTTTGACAAGTCGACCCTGAATGATGATAGCAGGATTCATATCATCACAGCCAGCAATGACCGCGTTACGGCGGTAATATTACCAGGGAGGTCGCTACGCACCCTAGGGGCTTCCGCGCGCTGCTCCGACGGGTCGACGACTCCAGTCTCGCGCCGCTTGTGTGGTTTATCTCCCACCGCCCTTGTCTCTTCGGTAGCCAAAATGGGACCTGGCAGGCAACCGGCTGAAATTAAGAAAAAAAAGCCTTCTGGAGCTAGAGACATGCATCGTGGCGTAACGGGCCACAGTGGCGCCGCCCAGTGGTGGTCGGGGAGGGGG
>Ga0207748_1000267_pt1 | contig 45936 bp, 38 predicted proteins | sample HigsolmetaGSP13D_FD_184841 | JGI IMG/M metagenome (GOLD analysis project Ga0207748, IMG submission 184841) | High solid enriched microbial communities from the Joint BioEnergy Institute, USA - SP1-3-D (SPAdes) | ecosystem: Engineered > Bioreactor > SSF (Solid state fermentation) > Aerobic >...
CCCCATCACCCCGGTCAGTCAGACGCAGAGAGTAGTAGTAGTAGTAGTAGTAGTAGTAGTAGTAGTAGTAGTAGTAGTAGTAGTAGTAGTAGTAGTAGTAGTAGTAGTAGAGTAGTCATGCATGCCGCCTAAACATAGAACAGGAAACAAAACCCACACCAATCACGTAGAGACCCTTGTTGAAGACGTATGTATGTATGTATGTAGGTATGTATCTAATGTACGTATGAAGATAAGGGAGATGTCAGACAGACAGACAGACAGACAGACAGACAGGTATGACCACAATCCTCGTTGAATATTTTTTTTCTCGCTCCCAGAAGCTCTACGTAGAAGAACCACTAGGTAGATGGACATTTAACACCTACCTGGGTTTGGCCTACCTAAATAACTGGATAGGTAGATAGCCAAGAAAAAAAAATTCGTCCAAATCATTCATTACATTACATCCATGAAAATCATCCATCAGGAACTCATACACTCGTATATACACATAACATGACATGACATAGACCATCATTCCATCATTCCTCCATATCCGAGCGTCATAACTTGGTAATTCATCTCATCCAACAGACAGACATGACTGACATGAACATAAAGCATAAACATAACCCGTCATCTCAAGCAAGAAAAAAGAAGGATTATCAAAAGATAGAGGCAGGAAACGGAGACTATCTCCTCCAAAACATCACCTTCACCAACTTCCTCTTGACCGTCCACCACGTCTCCGTCACCCAATCGCGCAGACTCATGCGCCCGCCATAGTGCGTCCCCAGCGCGCTGCCCGCCGGCCCGTTGAACCCGGCATTGATGTTGCCCGCCGAGAACTTCATCTTGCCCTCCGCGATCTTGTGGATCACGTTCAGGATGGCGAATGTCGCGGAGCCGATCGCCCGGAACACGGCCAGGGCCGCGACGGACCACAGGATGATGCCCAGGTAGACGTTGTTGCCGCTGTGCTGGTATCCGTAGGCCTCGGAGACGCCCATGGCGAGGATCATGTTCGCGATCATCCAGATCGACACCATGTAGGTGCGCACGGCGCGGTAGTAGTCCTCTTGCATCTGGCTCTCCGAAACGGGCGGCTTAGGGACCTCGACGCGGTCGCGGAGGTTACGCAGCGCCTCGTCGTATCCGCTGTCGATGTCAAGCTGTTCCGACGGCATCTCAACTTCGACGGTGGACGCATCCACAGCACGCGCCGCTCCAAGGTCCGTATGGAGGGTATTGTCTCCCTTTGTTCCCCACGTCACATCGTGCGTGTTGCAAAAGGCGTAGATTTGCAGAGTGCAGATGTAGCTCGGCAGCAGCGCGAAGTACTGCGCGGAGGAGGTAAACATGTGCCAGGGATCGAGATAGAGGAAGGACATGAAGAAGTAGAGACCGATCGTGGACAGCATCGAGACAACGACATTCGTGAACATGTTGTTACCGAGTTTGAACTCCGCGTGGGGATCATTCCGATGGAGCAGGTTCGTGATGACCATGTACATGGCTGCGAAGGTCATGTAGAACATGATGATGCCGTACACAATCATGCCCGAGAGGAACATCCTTTTCGCGCTGCAGGAACGTCAGTATCCACTCGCTGCATCAAAAGGGACTCGGAGACGGTACTGACCCCTGTGGTCGATTGCCCATGGAAAGAATGAACTGCAGAGATATGACCAAGACGCAAGCATATCGCAACACGTTGAAGATATACTTTCCCATGTTGTGCCCAAAGGGATCGATTTCAGGATCCGCCAGAGAACCCGCAATGAAATAGAACGCCAGATAGAAGTTCGCCTGATAGAAAGCCGAGTAAGTGCATGGTCTTGGGTCTCGAACTGGAAAACATAACTCACCAATCCGAAGTAAGTAAAAAGCAGGCTGACAAACTGATACACAAACTCGATATGGAGGAGGATCTTCCGAGCAAGGGTGTGGTCGGTCTTCCAAATTTGACGCCAGTTGACAATGGAATAGACAGCCGCAAAGAAAGCACCGTTAAGCCATCTACGTCTCTGGGAGATAAACTCGGGAACAGAGTCTGGATACCCAGTTAGCGATCAGAAAGCCTTCTTCACGGAGAAAAAAAAAAAAAAAAAAAAAAAAAAAAAAAAGAAAAAAAACAAAAGTGACGATGCATACCCGGAACGTCAGTCTCTCCAACAGCACTCTTCACGAACTTCAAGACCCATCTCTCCTCCCTCTTCGCGACCAGCTCCCAGCACAGAATACGGTCTTCAGCCAGATACATATTTGCCGTAAAGACGTCTGCATCTTTTCCGTGCAACGTCTCTCCCTTGAAGTACTGGCTCAAAGGCCCGTGGCCGGTCGCGTCGTTCTGCAGAGCATAGTACCGATACGCACTCAGAGCTCCAGGAAGCACAGTGATGTACCCGAAGACCGATTCCAGCGGCTTATCCAGGATGTTCGACATCTTGTACTCAAAGTTCTGGGACGCCACCAATGGGTTCAACAGTCCCAGCCAACCTTTGCCCTTGCCAGCTTTAATCTCACCGGCCGCACCGGCAACGTTAGAATCCTGATCGAATGCCTTCCAAAGGTGGTAGAGAGCAGTCGGAGCTGGCTTCGTTCCAACGTCCAGAAGAATGCAGACGTTTGGTTGCAAGGCACGGCCGAACGCGTTGAAGAACCACCGATGCGAATTGAGCTTCTTCTGGTTGCGCTCCTTCAGGCAGAAGATAACTTGACAAGGGACGATTCCCTTCTCGGCTCCCTTGAACTTCAGGTCCGAATCAAGGGACACCTGGGTGGTGTACTCGTAGACGTGAGCTGTGACCTCCTTCTGGTTGACGATGTTCTTTGCAATGCCCTCCTGGTAGATCCCCATAGCTGCCAGAGCGTTGAGGGTGCGAGGATGGACCTTCTGACGACCGTCTGCAATGATACACACGACGATCTTCTGCCAACCATCCTTTCCCCAAGTTCGCGACTTGGTACGCGAACAGAAATGGCTGATATTTCGCATGATACCGTGCATGGTCCGAGTAAAGTCGACCTCGTTTTCGTTATACATCGTGACACAGATAAACAGCTCAGTCTCACGCATTGTGCTTCCAATTTGCTGGCGCAGCTTGTACCCCCTATCAACGAAGTCATCCGGGTCGCAGGTCACAGCGGTATACCGCATGTGTGTAAACTCGCGCGCGTCTCGTCTGGGAAGGAAACTGTGCAGGATCGTTGGAATCTTACACTCCAGCACCAGTTCACCGTTGATCAGTCGGACTTCCTTCTTCGCCATCTGAGCCGGTCGGACACCTCTGCGGACCTGCTTTCCCTCCGGAGCAGGACCGTAGTAGAGTTTGGGATCGGCCATCTTTTCGCTGCGGTCGTTGTCATAGGGGGTGACCTTCCTCAACTCCTCCTCCCTCTCATCCATAACAACGGTAGATTCGCTGTCATAAGATCTCACACTCGCCCTCGCGTCATTTCTAGGATCAAACGTCCTTCCTCCGGGGCCAAAGACATCATCATTTGGGTAAGTGTCATCAATGTCAATACTCACCTCCGAGCCACCAGGTCCGGCTGCTGGTCCAGAAAACAGTGGTGCCGGAGGCAGCGGCCGTCTCGGGCTGCCCCCATACCTTGCGCTTGGGCTGCCAGGCCGGGGATTGCCGTTGACATCAGCAGGTTCGTAGCTGACACTCGAGACTGACGGTGCAGGCGGTGGCCGAGCCCAATCTCCGTGAGATGATGGACTCCACGGTCTCGAGGGCGAACCCGGCCGGGAGGAGAACTCCGAGTCATCCGTGACCGACGGGGGAGGCGGGAAACTTGGAGGGTTGCTGATGCTCGAGTCTGGTCGGGTGCTCGGGAAAGAGATATCCGATCCTCGGCGCTGGTGGAATTGGTAAGGCGGTTGCGTAGGTGGTCTCATCTGCGACACACTGCATGGCACCTTGTTAGCATGCGGTTCTTCCGAAAATGCCCCCTGTGGCAGTGGACGTCTTTTCGGGGAAGTTGTCGCTATCGACGAAGGGGCCTCAATTGGGGCATTGGCAGAACCCGTGATGAAGTTCCTGCCAACAGACGCCCTGTCTCTCGCAGATGGGTGAAACAGCGGCAAAGGCACAGTCAAACTGGGTATGCGAAGCTTGGGTGGGGTAGGAAATGTTCCATCTGCGGACCGGGTATTCTGTGATTTACTAATGCCCGGATTTACTTTCAAGTCGAGTTCCTTTTCAGGCTCGACAATCACAATCGAAGGCTTCTTGCCAGCCGCTGCGGGCGGGAGTACAGGAAAGGGTCCAGACAGGGTAGATTTAGAAGACAACGCAGGGTTTGGGGCTGACGATGGTTCCATCGGCGGGGAAGCTGGTGCGTCCTTTGCCACGGGTACAGAAATAGAGGAAACAGGAGGCTGAGCAGCCCCGGGGGGGGAAACATACGGTCTCATGGGCGGCGGCGGCGGCTGTCCGCTCGGGTAATGAGCGGCACTGCTCCCCATGTCTGAGATCAAGTCATCGTCGATATCCTCGGTCGTAGGTAACAATCTCATGGTCGGTCCATGGTGCCTGTTCGGGGAGACGGGCGACTCGAAGGACGACGTCTCTGAGAACGGGTAGGCGGGTGGCTCGTCATCGTAGATCGGCCCCGGCGGGGGGAAGTGGGACGGGTTGGAGCGATCCATGGAACTTGTTTATCGCTGTCTCTCAAACCGACTAAGTCGAACACATAGCCCTCGGGACAGGATGCGATTCGGGTCCAACGGAAGAGCAACTGCGCCGCTGCCAGGCGTTGGAGATCGTTTCTCAGGGCTCAATGGTCAATTTCGATCGAGTATTGTCTTGGGTTGTTGTCGCTTCGAGTCTGTGTAATTGGGGAAATGGCTATAAAAACTCCGGATCAGATCTAGTCTTCTTCGAATTCTGTGTGCGTGAAAGTTCACTCACTGCCAAGTTGTGCCGTCCTGAGGCTAGCAGCCCTAGTTGCCCGGTAGAGCTTGTAGATAAGAACCGTAAACAATCAGACAGCTCTATTTCGGATGGAAGATAAGTTCAGGGGAAAGCGCGCATCCAATGTCAACGGGAATCGAAGGCGAGACACTGGCAAGATAGAGGAAGAGATCGAAGCGCCTGGATAGCAGGATACGGTGTGTCCAGGCACTACTTGCAGAGGAGACGTGCGTCGCCTGGTGGGCCAGGCGATCCGATGTTTCGCTGCGGCCCGGGCGGTCGATGCGGGCGGCGCCCCAGCGTCTCCACGGCAACGCGCCCGGGGCATCCCACCCAACCACACGGACCACGAGCTGAGCCAGGGACATCTTGTCCAGGCATCTTACTCGCCAGAGATTTAATGCCTGCTAAACTAGTCTGTTGACCTTCTGGGAGTTTGCAGGCTTGTGACGATGCATAGATCCTTCGGGAAACTTTAAGCGCTGTACGTACTACGTGTACATGTGCCGAACAAGGAGTAATTGTTCCCCGTCATCGACGAAGCGAACCCGACAGTCATACAGGAAGAAATACCTCCTTGCAGTCCCACTATTCACCCTGCGTTGCGCTACAGGTACTACCTAATTGACAGGGGTATCACGGCATGCAGAAGCCGCTCACAGGCAATCTCAATACAAGTAAGGAGGAAAAAAGAAATGTTCAGTAGATTGTTAACCAAGCAGAATAGTCATATCATCAGAAGCATGCACTTCGTATATGCAAACATGAATGCTTTTTTTTCCCATGAGGTACACAAAACCTCCCGTGGTGACCTGAGCTGGATTGAGCGGAGATGTCCATCAGGAAGGCCGCAGATTTCCTCCGATCAGAATGACATTGGAGTCTTCTTTTGAATCCTTACTTTTCCTTTCGTCGCATAATTTTGATAGTGAGCCAACCCAAGTAGCCGAAAAATCAGAATGCTTTTAAATATCGACAGCGAAGGACCGGCACCGTTCAAATGGTCGACGATCCGCCCTCAAAGGCATATTTCCACCGCTTCACACCGATGTTCATCAATCTTGAAGATCAGATCTCCGGTCCGAACTTTATTGATCACTGAGCAGCGGCTGGCGCTCGCGGTCCGTGGCCTCTGGCTCCACAATGCGTCTGAACAGGATATCACGGTTGGAGTACTTCGTTGTCGAGATATAGAGAGATCCCACGAAGAAGGTGGCAAAGATGACAAAAGCGAAGATCCACTGAAGCGCAATGATCTTGATGGCGAATTGCCTCAGCGCGAGAGCTATTCCCAAGGTCAGTGACCCCGTTCACGTCTCGGATGAATCAGTCAGTAGATGTAGGCTTACAGAGCGTCAGCAGACTTAGACAATATCCGAAGATATAATCCTGGTTCACAGCAACGTGGAAATTTCCAAACACGAACAGCACCCAAATAAGCACGTTCGCGACGATCCTCGCCGGGAGACTGTTACTCCCGACCGCGACGGCACCGTTCCAGAAGAGCGCGGTCAACGTCCACGCGTAGGGTCCGGCGACCGCGGGGAGATGGACAAGCGCAGGCAAGGGACGATGGATCCAGTACGCGGTGGCCTGGCTGAGGAAGTTTGCGGCCAGGATGACTTCGGCTCCCCAGAAGTGGTCCCGCACCCAGAGCAGGATCCACGCGAAGACGAAGAGGTTGTTCAGGATGAAGTGGCTCGCGACGCCGCAGGCTGCGTGCACCAGCGCTGCATCCCGGGAAAAGAGATGCCAGACGTAGGTGAGCTGCGAGAGCAGGAGGAGGATCCTTTTGACGACATATGTCAGCGACGACTGTGGCGTGCTAATATGTATCCAGCAGATTCTCTCCCGCGATGCAACTGAGATCAATTGAGCCATTAAGAAAGATATCCTCACCAGTATATGCCCGTCACGCGGGTGCTCTGGCTGAACGGGGTGAGATGCTTGTTCGCCTGCTCCCAGAGCCTATGACCATTCTTGGTGTCGTCGGGCTTATGCACGGAATAATAGACGCCTGCGACCACGACGAGAGCCCAGGACAGCGGTACAAGGATGCGGTATACGACCAGGGAATTCCTGCCATACGCCTCGCGCTTGGCGAAGGGGTTGTCTGCAATCGGTGGGAGAGTTTGACGTCAGTCACAACAAACGGAGAAACGTTTCGGAAGAACGTATACATGGGTCACAGGAGTCTCACAGAAACCCATGGCGAAGACGTCTCAGTCCACCCAGCAGTAATCCGGTCTGTCCTCAGAGTCTCAACGGATGAGGTGACGTAGATCGAGTACGCCGATGCAGAGGCAACGTCAAGAATGGGTAAGCAGTGGGAGGTCACGTCGACCACTTCTTGTATCTTGGAAGGAATAGAGTTTCGGGCTCCAGGACCATGGAGAGGAAAGGAAAAATGTCCTCCAACACAGGCAGCAGCAGCAGAATGTTATGTATCTCTCCGGAGGAGGCGAAGCATAGTCCCGCCCTCTGCTCCGTAGGAAACGCAGCCGTCCGAGGCCCTGTCGTAACACCCCTCTCCACATGGAGTCTGTAACCGCCCGTCCCGTCAGGACGTCGCTGGCAAATAGGGAGCGCGCGGCACCCCGGTCTGCATCCCCGCATCCTCCTCGAGGGTCTCCTGACGAGCTCTCGACCTCTGGCCGTTGCGGAGGGCGCGCAGTGCTATGGACAACGCCAGAGGAGGCGGCCATGACGAGCTCTGCAAGAAGTCCAGATTCCATTGTTCGAGCGAAGCCGTGATACGTCGATGGACGGGCAGCAGGAGTCGTCATGTCCGTGCGCACGAGGCTGTGAGCGGAGCAACAGAGAGCGTGCGTTAGATACGGGGTATGAACGAGGACGGATGGCTGGATGGTCTGACATCGGATCGTCAATCGAGGTGAGTACTCCGTACATGTACACTAGGATCGGTGCCATGCACTGCAGATCCGTCGGCCTCCCGCGCAGATTATTACCTCATCGTCGTAGTGCTGCACATTATTATAAGATGTAGGACGGTAGGTACAGTCGTCTCCAGATGGTACTCATTGCCAGTACATACAAATCCAAGTACTTGGGAGCATGTACCGTTACATGTACCCGATACCAGCAGCACAGGAAGCTGCTACTTCTTGCCCGGAGTCCCGGACTATCCTGTAGCACCCAAGCTCTGTATGTCTGTACAGCCCCCGCTCCAGCTGTCCAGCGGTCCAACCGACCGTCGACATCGGACAGGCACTGCAGCATCTCCTCCATCCCTTCCATCCCATCACCTGACCCGTCACGGAGATCAAGCCCTCTCTGGCGTTTTCCGCGACACAGGGGCCCTCCCAAGGTTCTCTAGCTACAACCTAGGCCAGGTGACAAGGTTGACACCCTGTCGTCATACATCATCCATCCATCCACGCCCTCGAACCGGCTAATTTAGTGCGAATCGGCCATCTCCTGCAGCCGGCCTGGACTGAGATCCGCCAGGGTCCTGCCCACGGGCCCCCCAGTGGCGGGCGGATCTGGAAACAAGGGTCAGCAGGACAATTCTATTTTTCCTATTTTTCCTAGATTTGGGCTTGTCTCGAAGCTGCCCCGTTTGCTACGTGCGGGGTACATACGTGCTAGCTGATGTGCTGTGCACGGACGTGGTACGACTACTACATAGATCTACGTCCCCCAGAGGACCCTAGAGAAATCTCAATCGAGGCCACCAGGACCGACCTATCCATTGGACATGCCCAACAGAGACACAAGGTCCTCCATACCTCAGACGTCTATGCATCCTGCCGCCAAGGTACCCAGGAGCCCCATACCTACTGTACCCTACTTTCATGTGAATGAAACTTGGTTCACAGACTGAGCTCCTCTTTTTCTGCTCTTCAGTCGATATGAAGGCACTGACGAGCCCGCTGCAAATATACATCAGCAATAACCGCCGAATTGCTCCTTTTCAGCATCTGAGAATGAGAAAATAAGCGATCACTCATGAATACCTTAAATTATGATTGGGACGGGGAGCTCAGTCAATATGACTCCACCCCTGGCTGCTATATACTAGTAGTACCCTCACTCATTCAACTGTGACTCAACCAAGAACCTTAATAGATCAAAATAAATCCGTTCCCATTCCATGTTATTAGTGGACATTTATCAATTATCAAGATGGCAAGACACTCCTACATATATATACCTAGGTAGCAAAAATATGTATGGGTAGCAGCTATACCTGCTTGTCGATATTCCATCTCAAGAAACATGTCAAGCTCAGCGTGTCTAGCACTCTCTCTCCATGGAGACTTCTCCAAATGGCTCTCCGCATGGGAGTGATTCTTTCCTCCACTGGGTGCTCGGCATGGCGTCCTCTCCTATGGAGCACTTGTATTGAAGCTCTCGTTTCCATTGGACCTTTACTAAAGTATGGAGCCATTGTTGTTTCTCACCTGAGCGCCCCCTATACAGTCAAGTCAGTGAGAATTTCTTAGTCCAGCGGCAACTGACTAGAGGTAGCGGTTGGTTGCTAAACTAAGCACCCAGAGTCGAAGGCACGACGATTGTGAAGCTCTGATAAATTCTGCAGTTATATTCCATGAAAGAAACTGAGATATACTTGCAAATAGTTGTCAGGGGATATGTTGTGAAGCACAAAGTCCTGAGTCCAGTGTCCATGTTATGCACAGTACAATCCATCAGGATGGTCCCACAGTCATCTTCATCAGAAGATGACATGTTGTCTTCATCAGAGGACGACTATCATTCTTCTTTTCCGCACAGAACATAATACCGCTCATAATCATCAGGATTTCGAGATGAGAATTCCTCAGGAAATCTAGAAGGATCGAAATGGAGAAATCTAGCCAGATTAGTCACATCTCTCATAGCAATAACGCTTCTGTGAACAGCAATATCGACAGGCCGATAATCAGGAGGGAGGAACAAAAGATTGTGATTGTTCCAAGTGATCCACTCTTTCCTATAATCCAAAGACAACAGTGGCCTTGGCGGGGATAGATTAGGGCTGGAAGGCAACGGATGTGGGACTGGAAGAAAAATTCGATCATATTTCCACCAAAAGTACCAGGAATGTGTGTGTTGGAGTACGACGCACAGTTTGTTGTCATATTGACCAAATGATAACTCCGTCAACTCGCACATGCGGAATCGTTTCTGCATCTGATTTGAGACATCAAAGGCAATGACGCTGCTGGGGAATCTTTTGAGCTGTTTCTGACTTGAGATATCAAAGACAATGACACCGTCGCACCGCTTACAAGCTAAAAGCTTGTTATCGGGTGAGAATGCCACCTCATGAAATAGTTCCTTCTGATCGACGACCCGAAGGGTTGAATACGCCTCCAATCTTGCCATTTCCCACAGCCTAAGTGTCCCGTCATCCAATCCACAAGCAAAATATTTACCGTCAGGAGAGAAAGTCCCACATGATGGGTGGGAAGGCACATATAGGACATGGCTTACTGTTCTCGTAACCATGTCCCATAGCTGGATGGTATCATACCGGGACTTCAAGGCAAGAGTATGACCGTCGGGAGAGAATGCAAGGTCGTAGCCGGATGCTGCATCTAGAACAGTAGATATTCTTCCTGTTGCTGGATTCCAAAACCTTCCCGTTCCTGATTCGAGAAGATCACCGCTTGGGGAGAATGCGAGAGCTGCAAACATCTCTCTTGTGCTAGCCTTTCGCATATCATCCAAAACTTCAGCCGTCGGATCCCAGAGTCGGATCGCACCATCGCCTGTTTTGGTGAGCAAGTGACCATTTGGTAAAAATGCCATAGTAACGACCCAGCTTGGAAACTCGACGAAGTTGTATTGTTTTCCTGACGATAAATCCCAGATCCAAGCAGTGTTCCGCACTGTTGCAGCAGCCAAATACTCGCCGTCTGATGAAAAAGTTACAGATGTAATCATACCGAGATCGTAGTGGAGAACAGGTGATTTCCCATCTAACATATTCCAGATTCTCAAACAACCCTCTAGATAACCCAAGGCCAGAATATCGCCGTTGGGAGAAAAGGCTCTCTCCGCCAACAGTGTCAGGGCAAGTATAAATACTTTTCCCAGTTGTTGTATCAAGATCAGACACGTAGGCAAGAAGACAACAGTCATGTGAAAATGCTGTAGGGCATGGAAAGTCAATATTGTCAATGTCACGATCAATGTGGCCTTCCAGAACAGACGGTAGTCTCTCTGCTGTCGGATTTCTGATCTGGATGACCCCATCAGGACATTCAGCAATAAGGAGCCTGTCATCTGGGGAATATACCATTGTTAGAAATCTCTGTGTATGAAATACCTCTGGGGCACAGAGCTCTCCGGTCACTGGGCTGTAGTGTCTAACTGTAGAGTCAAACCATGCAGTGGCAAGACTATTACCATCATGCGAGAAAACCATGTCCTTAATCGACCCAGAACTCCCATGTAGCGCTTTACGTAATGTTCCTGTTGCCAAGTCCCAGAACTGAATATTGCCATCATTATGGGATGATCCGACAGCTAGGGTCTTGCCATCAGGTGAGACAGCCATCGTCCTCATAGCTCGGTAACTGTTGTCTTGATAAGTGTGAAGAGTCTGTATAAATCTCCAGTTTCTTTCAACTTCTGAAAATTAATCCATCCAGGAAGGCACCTGGTCTTGGAACTGGTTCCTAATGACACTATTTTCGGGGCTGAACACAATAGCGGAGCTGTACACCTGAAGAGGTGCCGTTTCAATAGTTGATCTTCGATTTTTGATGAATTTATTAATGTCGTTGACCAGGAGATATAATCTGGTTTCACTGCGACCCTATATCCAAAACCTGTGAATACAGTGAAAGAAGTACTTAGGGCCGAATTACGATACATACCATGACCATGTCATTCAAAGTCTCAACTACTTCCATGGCTTCGTTAACCTTCTTCATCAAACTAAGGGCTTCCAGCCAGTGGAGGAGGTGCTTCTGGAGAAAATGATGTACCGGTCCACCATCCTCACATAGGTCAACCTCACTTTGTCGAGCATGACCAACCCAGTAACAGGCATATCGAACTTCTGCTGAAAGATATTTTTCCACCTTTGCCCACTCCACTTGACTAGCAAGAGTGCCCGGCATTTGAAGGTTGCAAATGTCTGCTTTCAGTGTTTGTGACTTTATCTCAAGACATCTCTCTGCCAAGAAGCGATGGCCCTTTCTTCCATCAATCCAGAAGTCATGGGCTTGGTCACGGTCTTTGCTGAGAAGGAAATCACGAAAGGAGGGATGAAGCAGTCGGATTGGAGCTGTCAAATTTGTCGGAATATCCAACACAGATCGGAGGCGACCTAAGAGTCCTCTGAATTCATTTTCCGGGGCCGAAAGCAATTTTTGTAGATTGTCGAAAGGTAGAGAGTCCTGAGGATGACAACCGATCCTACAATTCGTCTGAAGAGTTCATATGCCTTCTCCTGCAACATGCATTGCGCTCCAATCGCGTGTCTTAGATCTGGACATACATCTGATAAAGTTGGCTCAGCGGTCCCATGCCCGTCGTATCTTCCTTCAAAACCTCTTTCAAGCTCCAGTCAGGGTCAAATGTTGAATTTTCAATGAAACGACATGCTGTCGCTGCATAGATGAATAGAGGATTAGCTCTCTCAACCAGAGTATTGATGGCCTCTTCTCCAGGCCACCCAGACGCCAGTCCATTCTCCTCTCTAATCCGACTCAGCTCTTCTTTAATGAATGTGGAGATATCGCTCTTCACGTCGTCCTCAGGAACAGTTTGGATGTCAAGGCTCCGGCGTATATCTACCGCATCTACATTGAAAAAGCGATCAATAGGGTGATCAGGTCTGCTTGTAATGAAGAACCTCAGTTTTAACTTCTGCAAGTCATCCTTTGCAGCACGGAGGACGTAAAGAATGTCCCTAATCTCCTTCTGAGAGTCGCACTCGTCCAAGGCATCAACCACAGAAATCAAAGGATACGGCCAAATGATTTCGTTCATAACCCTAGAGACCGGATGAAGAATGAGCTTCTGGAATTGGTCACGGAGACTCTGGTCATTTATGTCCCCATCTTCAGCTATGGCTTCGCAGATATATTGCCTAAGGCTGGACCTAAGAGGTGATATCTCTGCTAGTTGCGCAGCAAGTGTGGTAAAAAGCACTCTGGCACCGCTACGGTTGCCTCTTCCCCGGGAGAAGAAGAAGCTGCCACCAAGGCAGTTGTCCTCCGCGGATGTCTTAGCAACTGTGCGTGCGACAGTTGACTTGCCAGTACCTGCCATACCACTTAACCAGAATAGACACTCAGCATCGTGGTTCTCTATCCAACTTGCAACCAATGCGAGGAGGTTGACTCGAGTATTTGTAAGGCACATTGAGGGCTCTCTGTCACCAGTATAACAATTTTAGGCAGCACTGGCACGATTAAGCTTCTTTAAGTACGACTCGTGTTTCAGAAACTATACCGACTTTAGTATGATAATAACAAGACAAAAAGGAAGAGGGGAGGTGGATCAGAAAGGGCACATGCCTCGATATCAGCTCTTGTTTCCTTTTGTAAAAATCCCTCGAATTGCGCCTTGATTTGAAGGACGCGGTTTTCAATCTTCCCAAGAATATCAGCATTGATCTCCCTTAGATCACTCGTAATTCTTTGATCCGTCTCTTTTTGTGGTCAAGCATTGTAGTCCAGTCATCCGCAAGGACAGCATCTCTGAGAATGCGATGTGGTGTCGAACGCGAGTATTGACAGGCAACTCGGATTTCATATTTCAATATTTCTGTATATAGCTGAACCGTCTTGCTTTCAAAAGATGCTCTCAGATCAAGAAGAGACTTCGCCTCACTCGCATGACTGGTGAAAATATTATTATCAACTGATGCTCTGAAACAGTTAACAATGGCATACCTTTTGACAGCCGAATATTACCACTATGACCTATCGGTATGCCAAGAATTTTATCAGCCTAGTCAGCACCAGCCGATCCGGACTATCATAGGTCATAACCCCTGCCATATCATACTACCCCGGTCTATATTCGCTTATAATCGCACATTTTCCTTTGTTATGGCCCCCTAGTTCATGGGATAAATAGCTAGTCAGATAGGTAGATTAAGAAAATCAGAGCTTTCATCATCGTATCTTCGGATTACTAGGTTCGCGCAGTCCGACACCTTTGATGTTGCCCGACAAGATCAAGCTTTTCCATTTTTGAATATATATCCTCTCTGGCTTTACATCGGAAAAGAAGGTCAGAAATAACGCAAGACCTTCAATGGCGGCGTTGTCTTGTTTGACTGCATTGAGAAGAAGCTGAAATGCGCAGATATCAGTATGAAAGCGCGGGCTCGCGGGCTGCATTACATAGGGACTTACCGAAAGCAAGACCGAAACCCCTGCCCAAGCAATGGCAGCATGTGGCTCTGCACTTGTTATCGGCTGAATGAAGTCCTTAATATACTGAACCGCACAAACGACTTTGTCGATCTGCTCCCGGACAACAAGCGTCCTCTTTCCAATGGGGATTCTGAGTCGGGCCGCTTCCACAGTTCGAATTTTGAGATCAACTAATTCTTTGAGTTGTTCCTGGCGTGGCACGCCCCCGGTGTCATTTTCCGCTGGCGTTGTTTGGGTATCGGTGGACGTTTTATTGCCAGTTTCGTCTAGAAGAATTTATTTTAGCCAGTCGAGCTCTTACACTTCACATATTTACAGTATAACGCTTACCTCGCTCGCGGTGGTCCTGCGAGAACCGTGAAGCCAGCAGGAACTTTTCATATGCCACTATGAGACCCTCATCCTCTTTCCGAAGTGCAATGTACGCTTGATCCCATAGACTCATTGATTTCGGCGGCTCAGCCGTCGTCTCTGCCGCGGTGATGCGAGCCGCTACGTGGACTGACAGGTCACTTCTGGCTCGGGTTTCGAGAGCTGCTCTTCAGAACTTGCTTCCTTGAGACGGGTATCAGTACTATCTTGAATGGCTAAGGTATGTACCTAGTATGCTTCAACAGGTATCACTTACCGTCTGACGAGAAGACCGCTTTCCGTGTCGATGAAGCCCCTTGATCCGGCTCCACAGAGTCCGATTTACCCATGGTGTTAGTAGAGTCTCAAGACAGGAAGGAGCTCTCTGTGATCAGTGACGACGAACGAGTCGCTTTGCGATACACAACAAGAGTGGCTACAGTAGATGACCAGAAAAGGAGTCTCGATGAATAAGAGCATGCCTGGAGCCTCATCGCTTGATGTCACTGGTACTCGGTCGCAATCAAAAGAGGGGTAATGTTGTTTGGGATCACATGGCAGGGGTCCAAGCTCTGGGTGGGTGTTGTAACCCTGTATTGGAACATACTGCTGCACCAGGTTGACGTCCAAGTGGCATTATGGCTGCAAGTGTTGAAAGGAAGGGAGAAGTTATGCAGGAAGGCCATGATGAAATTAGAAAGTAGATGAGTAGGTTGAATGATTAGAGGATGAAGCTCAGAGCTGACTGTGGGAAATATCTATCATACAGATGAGGTACTAGGCCTGAAGCAGAAGGCTAGGATCACCCCCAACAGCAAGCAGCTAGATAAATTAGTCAGACAGGATAACGACTAATCAGAAGAAAGGACCTTATATAGAATTTGAATAGAAGAGAGTTATATAGCAACTTATGGATTACCCGGTAGTCAAATCCATCTCCTTCATGAAGCTCTGCACGGCATCCAACACACGGGCATGCGCCCCCTCCGGCGCCGCAACCATGCCATAAGCACCCGCGAGCGTCCTCCCCAAGCAACACTCCACCGGATTGCCGTCGAGATCCGTGATCTTGCCTCCACACTCCTCCACGATGAGCATCCCGCCCGCATGGTCCCAGATGTTTGACCGGTACTCCTTGTTTCTCGGGATCTTAATGAGGGCGTTGCACCCGCCGACCGCCATCGCGACGTACCGCATCTGCGCGGACCACAGGTCCACCGTTGGTGGCCAGGGAGCGCCGACGCGCGCGGCGAACTGCTTGTGTTTCTCGATGTCGGAGGACTTGGCGGCGGCGCAGTCGACGAGGCGGAGTTCGCTGAGGTCTTTAATGTCGAGGATCTTGGGGATGGGTGATGCTGGGGCGAGCGCTCCGCGGCCCATAGGTCTGATGAATGCGCCCTGGCCCGCGACGGCGAAGAGCATGAGGCCGTAGCCGTCACGGTCGACGATGTCTTCAGAGACTATCCCGCTCTCGAGGTTCAGATTCGGACAGCCCAGCACGCCGATTTTCTGCTGCCCGTTTTCCACGAGGGCGAGGCAGACGGCATACTGCTGACCGCGCATGAATGTCGCCGTGCCGTCGACGGGGTCGAGAACCCACGCCCTTCCCTGACGCTCGCACTTGCCTTTGATGCCTAGGTCGATGAGATCGATCAGTTCCTCTTTTGTGGCTGGAGAAGCCAGGAGTGCCTCGCTCTCTGGGTCTTCCAGCCGGGCTGAGCAGAGGAGCTGCCAGACACGGTCGAGGAGAGCCGGATCCTCGCGCAACTTGTCGGCAGATTCCTCTCCGACAAAGTCATCGCCGGCAAAGTGGCGACGTAGCGCGCCGATGATAAGAGCTTGAGCCGCGAAGTCGGCGAGGGTAACAGGCGTGGAATCGAGCTTGTCTATGGCGCCCTTGTCAACGGCTTCCAGGAGGGTTCTGGTAAGGAGTGCGGCCCTCTGCACGGCCAAGCAGGCAAGCTGGAGTTCCTTGGAGTATGGGCTTGACAGGTCCATCATGAATGGGCCTGGAGGGCTGCAAGAGAGGGTTGTTTTTCAGGGGATTATCTGTGAACAGTGAATAAGAACACTTGGGCAACAAAATAACAGATATGTACATACACGTGTAAAGATGAGATAGATGAGATGAAGAAGACCAGAAAATATTATTGCAAGTGGAAATATTTGAACACAGCCGCACAACTTGCAATGTTTATATAGATCAGATGACCAAATGGATACAATGCCTCTTGATCAGACACTGTAGACTTTCCAAGAAATCAAGCAAATAAGCACAGAATCTCCAACCGAAATGAGGATCCAAAGAAAAATTCTTTCTCCTGTTTATCTCCAGGTACGACATCCACCTGGAACTATAATGACAACATTTGCTTCGCCCGTCTGTCAAGTCAAGATGTTGGAAACCCCAGAAGTTCCGGAAGCCCGAGGCCTGTCACCACAGGCAGCCAATGTCTCACACAAGTGTCACCTTATACACACTCCCGGTTAACCCAAAAGAGAATCTCTTCTGACCAATTGGAGAGCCGCCAGAGGTCTGTATGATTCAATGGGGAGCCCAAGGCCTGATCTGAAAGGGAGTAGTGTTGAAACCGGAGAGGCAGTATCCACACTCCCCGGGCCGGTGAGATGAAGCGATAATTACACGGGATGGGAGCGCCTCGGCACGGACTCATCACGTGACGAGTTATCAACCTGAGGTGATCACTAGGTTGAGTCCTTCCAACTCTGGACAAGGGGCATGTTATATAGAAATGGTCCATTGCATATTCTATGAATATGTGTGTGAATATAATACGTGAGACTATAGTGATCCCGTGACAAGCTCTAACCAATTCCCGCCGAATTCTTCCCAGGAAAAGACCCTCGCGCGCCTCCCGTCCATATCACCGAATCATAGTATCATCAGACCCAGATGAAAACAAAGGGGCATATTCGTTAACCATGAACTCAACAGGACCTCATGTTGCTCCCGGAACCAAGCTCAAAACGGGGCAAAGGCAAGCTCATAAGCGAAAGCGAGGCTCATCTTGGCATGCTGCAGCATGTGATCAAAGCTCAGGTACTTGATCTTATCTTCCGTAGTGTGTATCTTCTTGTCGGAGTTCTCAAACTCGGACTCGATGACAAAAGCAGACGGATACCCATACCTGCTCGCAGACGCATGGTCGGAGCAGGCGTAACCGCACCTCGTTTCTACATAAGGCACATCACAATACTGCATAACACATTAGTCATTGCCTTGCCTAGAGAGAATGCGAAGCGACTTACAGTAGTGATGACCCCCTTGATGAACTCGGTCAAGCCCTTGTCAACATAGTCGACAATAACGCCCACAGCTTCCTCCAGCCCGGCATCCAGGGTGCCCTGGACGTAACCTGTCATGTCTTGCTGCAGCATGGCCTTGACATCCCTCTCTTCGCTCTTGTACTTCGAGAAGACGGCCTGAGAGCCAAGCAAGCCGCCCTCCTCAGCGGAGTACCAGTGGAATTCGACCGTATTGGTCGCGTTCCCATGAGCGATCTCCTCAGACTGCAGGAGGGCACGCATAGCCTCGAGGATCGTCACGGTTCCACTGCCATCGTCATCAGCGCCTGGCGCAGCCAGGATCGATGGGAGGAACAGGTTGATACTGTCCTGATGGGCGCCCAGCACCACGGTGCTGTTAGTCTGGCCAGGGATCCGAGCAATAATGCTGAACTGGCCCCATGGATGGGGGAACTGTTCAACAGTCGCACCGTACGCAGCCGCACCCGACTCATCAACTACCTGCTTCACCTGGCCATATAACCATGTTGCTGACTCGATTCCGGTTTGAGACTTGTAGTAGCGTGTGTGGAAGGACGTGAAGTGCTCGAGATTCTTCCTCATGTTCTCCTTGGAAAGAATCTTCGCCAATGGTTTCACTGTAGTCTCGTGTTCCATCTTCAATGGAAACTGGACGACACTGGACGGGTGGAAGGCCGGGTAGGTACCTGCCTTGACCTCTGCGGTAATGTCGATGAAGTTGACACCGTCCTAGACAAGGGATAACAAGTTAGATACTGCGTCACAAAGACGGAAAGACGCTGCGGAGATGTACCAATTTCAAGGCCCACTTCTCCTCCTCCGTGACCCATCTGGTCTCATAGGGAGCTAGCTCGATGAGATATCTCCCAGATTCATGCCCAGATTCTTCACCGGTCAACGGTCTCTGCTGAGGGATCAGAGCCGCCAGCGCGGTCGTGGAAGCTGTAGCTCCCAGAACGAGAGCTGTGAGGAGCTTCATTGCGGTGACAAGGCAACAGCTAATCTAATTTTGACGCGCGAGCAGTCTGACAGGGATAAAGGGATAAAGGGATAACAATAAAATTACTAAGGTATGTCGAAGACAACTTCTGACAGCGGCTGTGATCAGTAGGAAAGAGGAAGGAATATATACACCTTGTTGACCGTCCGAGACGCGATCCCGAAGCTCGGACAGGTGATGGTACGTATGGGAAGCGCTCCTGATCAAGTCGGACCTGCGCTGGCTTATCACGAGGCGCCGCAAGGACCACTGCGGAGAGCCGAGCCGCGGAGCTGCGGAGCGCTAGTTGGCCTGGTGAGACATCAGTGGACGCAACCGCCCGCCGCAGGCACAACTTTAAAGAAGAATAATATACGGAGTACGGAGTAGATCGGACGAATGGGGAATACCATGTCACCCCAAGTCACCGCCTATTCTCCGACACAGGAAATGGGGCGGTCCAAACGACCATATCAAACAGAACCTCCCTAGACGCTCGTTGCACCTCAACAGAGGGAGACGGATCACCTTCATAATAGAGGCGTGTTTCCTTTCCCTTCTTCCTTTCTTTTATCCACCAGGATTTCTCAAGGTAAACAGGTGCTCCATACTAGTCCTAGACAAATCCTCAATGCCTTGCCTGCTAGAATTGCCTTTCAATCTGTGATTTGTTCGAACCATCCAGCGGTGAAGGAGTGGAAACGCATTTGCTTTACGCAGCCTTTGCCAGAACATGGGTGTCAATCGATATTGGTCCATAGGGAATTTTCAGGTATTTTCCGCTTTTAGCACCCGAGATGTTTGTCGCTTTTGTTCGATCAGTGCTAAATAAATCCGACATGTATTCTTTCTCTGTACTCAAGTGCTGCATTTCCACGGGTGCTCTGCACATATGTCCAAATGTTGGCCGCAATCGTTAAGGTCTCCGAGACGGACGCGGTGCACTGCACCTCAGAAGCCATAGAGCTGCCAGCCTGCCACCGGAGCGGGTCTCTGTGGTTTTCCTAGCCCCTGATGAGGCTATGAGCGCATGGACTGTCTGGATGATTCACCACCAGGATGACTCGAGTCAGGATGAGTAAGAGTGGAGCACGAGGCTAGGGCTCCCATTAGGGCTGCGGTCACCGCCCGCCAACCAGGAGCGCGCGCGGAGCCACCTGCATCGAGGCGATCTGCAGGGCCCTCTCCGAGTACAGCGTGCCTTATCACTCCTACCCCCCTGCCCCTCGTCGTGCTCTGCTGTGCCTAGTCCAAGACATCCGCGAGGATTGATCGCGTCTAGTCTCTCTCTCCTGGTGGAAGAACAAAGGCGTCCTGAGAAAGGCCTTCCTCCCGTTCCTGGCGGTCTCCGAGGTACGCGCTAGTTGTCCCTATCGCACTATCGCATCGCGCTATCAGGTTATCACCCATTGCGAGGTCACAATGGCTATCCATCCGAATCTGCACCCTCAGCCTGCCAGCCAGGGCAACTTGACGCCGGAGCGAGCTCGAGCGATCTCCGCTTGGACGGAGCAGGCGGTGGCCTCACTGCAGAACTTGAGCCTCTCGGAGCCGGCTCCCGTACGCGATGAGAATGCCTCCGAAACCACGGGCAGTAGGGGTCCGCGGGGAACTTCTGTGGCTCTGACAATCCCCCTCGACGACGAGCTCCATCCGGCAGACAGCCCTTCTGCTCCCCGCGCAAGGATCGCGAATGTCGGGGCTGGGGAGTCGCGACGCGTCGTATTGACCACCCACAAGCGCCCCGAGCCCAGCCGCCGCGACAGCCTGAAAAGGCGCGAGGCATTGCAAAAGGGGAGAGAAGGGAGTCGTCGGAGGCAGCGTTGGGAGAACGGTATGTCTCGAACCGCTGGCTTCCCGGGTACAAGATTCCCCGGTGACGCAAGGACGGGGTCCAGTTGCAGATGCCGCAGGGGATCATTTTCCTTTAAGTGAAGGTACTGACACGCTTCTCAAGACCGCCTGTTAAGCAATCCATGGGCTCAGCCACCCTCTGCGAGCGACTGGCTTATCCAGCCAACTTACCCCCGTCATGACACTGTTCCTTACTACCTCGCGCAGCTCTGGGACAGTCACTATGCACACAAGGAGCGCAACCATAGCAAGCGGTCCCGAGGAGACGAGAAGCATCAGGTTCCCAAAGAGCTCCGTCTGCGGCTGAAGCACGCGCGCGGGGCACGTGGCATGCTTCAGGATCTGGAAGAAGACATCAGACAGTTCGTCCAGAGGTGGAACGAGAAGCAGCTCATGCTGCAGGAGCAAGGCCTGGAGGACGCCCCGTCATCCTCGGATGAGGACTCGGAAGACGAAATCGTCTTTGTTGGGCGAAATGGCAAGATGCATGACTCTCCGGAGCACAGGAGAAGGCTCAGGCAGATGAGGGAAGAGATGAGCTCCCACAATGAGAGGCATGGGGTGAAGATGGTATTTGAGAGCCTTGTCGATGATCGCGCAGCTGGGTTTGGGTTCGTACCCACGTGCTCACGCCCTGTCTTTCACTACTTTCTGGCCACTGGCAAGGCCTTTACTGACAAAACCCCGTCTATAGGCGCTGGCTTGTCCACTGCATCGCATCATACTATGGTCTTTATACCTGGTCTGTCACAGTGGGGAACCCGGCCCGCCGCGAGGCCTACGTTGGGTTCCATCCACCCGCTGCGGGTCGCAGAGATGGACAGATCTCGCTCCCACCACCTTCCATGGCGAGTTTCAAGAGGGCGACCATCAAGCCCGGCGACCCGCTCCCAAGGCCTCTCTGGACGCTGGTTTGAACTGCGTAAGCATCTCCTTCCTCTAACATATATTTATATACTTTCCTCGATAGAGGCATTAGACTTTGATTATCTCCGTTCGTTTTAGACCGCCAGATTTGACCGATCACATAGATCGAACTGCACTGGTGCAGAACACAGTCAGCGTAGGATATATGAAAGGAAGCATCTTCATTCCTTGAATTCTTTTTTCGAGAAAATCTTTCCCGATCTTGTTTCGAAGTGCTTACGGCGCGCGGATGATTGACATAGACTCTGTGCACGATGTAGAGAATGGCTAGTATATCTGATACTAGACTAGACTAGACGTAGGTCCGGATATCAGGACATGTAACCGATATCGGAACTGTATGATCCAATGATAGAAATCGTATGATTGAACTGCTCTTTAGTAGAAAAGCTTCATATTCGCTGAGGACATGATGCCTTCGGATAGTATACGACCGTCATTGTGTTCTCTGGTACTTTCTGAAGTTTGATTGTCCAAAAATTTCCCATGCGAACATTGTCAGAAAAAGGGCCACAAATCTGAGAACTGCAGAAACCGTCCTGGCAGCTCTCAGCCTCCACAAGTCTCTGTTCCCTCTGCGCAGCTGACAACAACTATACGCCCGCAACCGCTTGAGTTTCAAACCGAGAACAATCCTCAAGGAGACGATGTAAGTCAAGTTATTCATATTCACGATCTCTTCAGGCTTGAACTTTATCTGACAGAACAAGGCGTCATACAATATCCAGCCGCTGATTGTGTTTCCCAATTTTGACCAAATCATACGCCACCTAGTGGATGGTCTACTTGTCGGCAAGGACGACAGTCTAAAGCATATTCCATATGTTTCAGTGATCGAAGCATGTGGAGGACCATAGATTGTCACAGCAACAGTGCTGGCAAGCATCGATCCCCAGATTAGGGCTTTGGAAGGCAAGACAATTACTGTGAAGTTGTATCTCCAATTATCTATGGTATCTTCTCTCTTGCAAAATGGAACTGACGGGACACAGGCTGGATGATATTCGGACAAAGCAGTCCAATGAAACAAACCCTTGGCCAGCGAACAGTGGCTATCTGGACTATGTCAAAGATGATCGAAGTGAGAACTATTGGCGCGCCTATGTTGGCCAATCTGCAAAGCCCTGGCAGCGCATAGCACAGCATATACGGTGTATCCTTCAGCTACAACATGACACATCACACTACTATGTTATTTGGAAAGGCAATGCCTATCGATCAGCAAACTTTATCCTGCTTTAGACTCAAATACTCCCTGATGTGGGGCTATACCAATGACAACAGCAACTTCGTGCATAAGAGAAAAAGAAAACAACGAGATGGATATGCAGATCAAGGAGAAGAAACAGATTCATCTGCAGGTCCAAGTACAGATACAGATCGAGAACTTATATCAACAGAGATGACAGACTTGTCAGCTGTTGCCGGCAACTATGAACAAACATGCTGCATGGACAACAAAATCATCACAGGGATTGACTGTGTTACTTTTTGTCAAATTAAGACAATATTACAAGCTGCTACATGTGACGGCGCGGCACACCTAGGCGGTAAGGTAGGCGGTGTTGGGCATCCCTTTGTCTCTGGGATACTGCCGGTCCTACTCGCCTACATATATCACACTACACAAAGCCCTGCAGATTCTTTCCTTTCCCCTCATGCTTTCGATTCTGTATGACTAGCTACCATAGTTCTAGCTAATAATACTATGACTGAGTGCCGTCACACTACATAGAGAAGTTAGCCTGAGGAGTGTCATATACTGCAGGCAGCACCCCTGACAACAACAAGTAAAGCCGCTATCTCCCTTATGTGCTGGTGTTGTGATTGTTTTAGCAGAACAGCATGGGCAGTTAGTCCCAAACTTCCCAGACTAAGGGGGTTCGTCCACAACTAGGAAGAAGGGTCCTAGATAAAAAAAATATGTCAAAAAGATAACTACTCAGGAAGCAAATAAAGAAGTGTAAGACCAAACCCAGCATCCAATAAGAACATGATAATTTCACCAGTGTCATGTAGACTGCAAGGCACCTATCTGCATATCCTTAGTGAGAACCCTTCAATTGTAGTCTTCTTGATGATATAACCAAATTATAACCTGGAGTCACATGTAAAGAAGCATTCTTGGAGATGGTGAAGATAAATGTCATCATCGCCCTACTGAAGGGTTTCCCTCTGGGGACTCCGACAAAACCAACCTGATAAATTAGGGAGGCGGTGAGAATCTGCCGGTGGATGGGGAAGAACTGCCAAGCTTGACAATGTTCCCACTAGAACTACAGTACAATGTAAATGGGAGCCTCTGACAGCACTCTGAGACATGTTACCAGGTGTATATCTACCTACATCTGAGCCTTGACGCCTTTCTTCTCTTCCTTCCAGGTGCTATGATATTACTTTGTAGCAGTTCTAGTTAAATTGAGTTGGTTCGACAAAACAAAAAAAGAAACGTCAGCGACAGGATTCGAACCTGTGAGGCCGCAGCCAACAGATCTCGTGGCCATTATAATAATGGCTTTCAAGTCTGTCTCCTTAACCACTCGGACACACTGACCGTTTCTTGGCAAGTGAAGAACAAATTGCTCTTTCTAGAATTTTTGCTGCCACTTTCTAATTGCATTAGATTTATATCTGCTTATAGTTAATACAAACTTCTGTCTTTTAGTGTTATGGACCTTGCCATATAAAGACCGGATAATTATAGCACCGAGAGAAGGAACTAATTGACACATGACTGACCATGATCACCAAGACTGTAACGACAGGCCTAGTTAACTAGACCTAAAAGGGCCGTTGGTTTATCTTGAGGACAGAAAACAAGGGGGTGAGCAATATAAAAGTAAGAATAGACCTGTGTTACTAGCAAACCTATATATCGGGTTGCTGCGTGAGTCGACCACGAGGGTCGGAATCTGCCTGAAAGGAGTGTCATTATATACATGCCTGTCTGTCTGGATCAATGGGTTGTTTGGATCATTCTGGGTGTTGGATCATAGGCCCCTCGCTGGATCAAGATGGCAGATGGATCATTTTGATCCATTGGCACGTGACATCCACATGACATACCCCTCCTTTATGCCAACTCCGGCTATAACATTAGGTCAGATCTAAACTAAATTAATGATTTGACAGATATTCTAGCTTATGCTGATGCTACAGATGGGCTGAGAAGATTTCAGGCCGTTAGATTATTCCTAAGTTATACAGGCAGAGAATATTTTATCACGCCCATACAAAAGCCCTCCGGCCCTTATCAATTTGATCTTATCTATCTCTGATGTAGATCTCCTCTTCAAACATCCTCAACTCCTGCTAGCGTCCCCTAGGCAGATCCGGGGGTGCTCTCGTCGCGATGGTCGGGATTTCTCCAGCTTTTTCCCCTTCTCCGCCCTCGGCTCCTCGGCAACAGCGAGCTCCGTTTTTAGTCTTTGAGTTCGAGAACCTCCAAGAGCCCGGACCCCCACATAATGACGTCCAGTCCAATACCCTTCCCTGTGCCGGTGTACAGTACCGTGTACGGCGCGCATGGACCGATCAGCTAAAATGGTCGGTGACCGAAGGGGTTTATCGCGAGCTGCTTTGCCAGGAGGAAAGAGTCATATCTTTTCCTCCCTCTTCTGCTTCCTCTTTTCTTTGTTAATCATGCTGTGCTGTCTTCACAGCATGTCATTTGATGTTTGTTTTTGCAATTTCTTTTAATCTACGATTTGCTTCTTAGTGCTCTGGTAGCTCACATTATTCGAGTTTGCTCCCGACACATGGACTTGCAATTCGGGAAATTCGCAAAGCTTCGTCACTGTACACTCCCCTCGATCTTCCATCTCCGCGACTGATTGTCTGAACCATGGGAGAAGACACACCGATAGACATTATCCGTTCAACGGAAGAGAGCCCTCCCCTGTCGAAGAGTTCTACATGCGGACATCAGGAGGGACACGTGCATGACAAGGACCTGCAGCAGCTGCAGCAAGACGACGTCGCCAGCGAGAAGCCTTCCCAGGACGTCCCTCCGGATGGCGGGTACGGTTGGGTCTGTGTAGCATGTGTTTTCTGGATCAATGCGCATACATGGGGAATAAACAGTGTAAGTCAGATACCAGTTCCGCGTCCCGCTCAAACAAAAAGGCTAATTGTGCCGTTTCCACCAGTCATATGGCGTCTTCCTGTCCTATTATCTATCACATAATGTATTCCCGAATACGAGCACACTCGCCTACGCTTTTACGGGAGGACTCAGTATATCCTGTGCCCTATTGATCGCTCCTCTAGCCACCTATCTCATTGGCCTCTTCGGCACCCGATTCGTCCTCAATCTTGGAGTCTTCTTCGAGACCCTCTCCATGATCGGTGCTTCGTTTGCTTACGAGAAATGGCACATCTTCCTGAGCCAAGGCGTATGCTTCGGCTTTGGCATGGGGTTTCTCTTCGTCGGGTCCGTGGGAATTGCACCGCAGTGGTTTTTGCGTCGGAGAAGCGTTGCAAACGGCATCACCGCTGCTGGATCCGGGATAGGCGGATTGATGTATTCCCTTGCGACGGGAGCCATGATCCCAAGGTTGGGACTCTCCTGGGCGTTCCGAATTCTCGGGATTGTTTCCTTCGTCGTGAATGTGATCGCTGCGAATCTGCTGAAGGATCGCAACAAGGCCATCGGCAGCCGCCACAAGGCATTCCATCTCCCGCTGTTCAAGCGCCCTGAATTCCTCCTCTACCTTGGTTGGGGCGTCTTGAGCATGCTGGGCTACGTCGTCCTCCTATTCAGCCTGGCGAACTTTGCCCTCTCGGTCGGTCTCTCCCCGCACCAGGGCAGCATCGTCAGCGCCCTCCTGAACCTGGGCCAGGGCCTCGGACGACCCTTCGTGGGCATGTTCAGCGACCGACTCGGCCGCATCAACGTCGCCACCTTCCTCACGTTCCTGTGCGGCCTGTTCTGCTTCGTCATCTGGATCTTCGCCCGCAGCATGGGCGTGCTCTGCTTCTTCGCCATCATCGTGGGCACCGTTGCGGGGACCTACTGGGCCACGGTGTCCCCGGTCCTCGCGGAGATCATCGGCCTGCGGGACCTCCCGAGCGGGCTCAGTCTCACCTGGATCGTCCTGGTGCCGCCGACGACGGTCGCGGAGGCGATTGCGCTGGTGCTGAGGGATGAGTCCAAACATGGCTCCGCGTATCTGCGAGTCCAGATATTCACCGGCTGCATGTATTTCGGCGCCGCGGCCTGCCTGTGGCTCGTCAGGGGCTGGAAAGTGGGCGAGATTGCCCAGCGAGAGCGGGAGGAAGCCGCGGCAGCAGCCCGCGCGGGTAGTCTGACGAAGGCTGAGAAGCCAGACGGCCCATGTCCTGAGAAGGATAGTATTGAGAACAGTGCAGGCCATCCTCAACAACAGCAGCAACAAACGGCACCAGCGCTGCCTGCTCCGGAGACATCCAAAACGGAAATCTGGAGTCCCCTTGCTCTGGTGCGCGGGATGCTTGCCTGGAAGCGTGTTTGACAGACTATCTAATATAATTGATGGCAAAGAAAGAATTGCAGCTAGTCCTTATTATCTAGTATATATACATTCCATGACAGGATGCGGATATAACATAGCAGGAAAACGAGAACGCAACGATGACAAAAAGTGCTTTCAGTTTGGCAAGAGGACGCATATATGAAGTTATGGTTTATGCATATATGTGGCCCGTTTCAGGGAATTTTTTTCGTGTCTGCTTCTCCGGTTTCTGTTTGTAAACATTCAGCGTTCTTTTCGCTTTGAATTATTGTATTAGAATGGCTGCAAAACTGTTATTATAATCCTAGTATAGAAGTCATGCTTCGAGACAAATAGGATTGTAAGTTGCAGCGTGATTGGTCTAGTAGCTTGTACGGTAGATGTGATTAGATTATCTTTTATCATCCCGTTCTATTGTATTTTACTACCCCATCTTACTATGCGAGTTGCTGAAGTAGATGAATTATGGTATCATCAAAGTCTTCTTTTCCCGGAACATCACAGATACTAACTAGGATGCCTCCATCACATACATACATGAATGCCCATGGAAAATCATGACATGATAGGATCTATCTTATTTCATGTTATTACTTCTCATTTCCCCTTCCCCAGAATCAAGACCCTCACTCTCCTCTTTCCCGCTCCGCGACCTTCCTCCTTCACCGAGCTGACATTGACCTTGACTCTCTCGAACAGCTCGACCGTCATCGAGCGCTCCTTCTCGGGATGCCCCTTCTCCCAGACCCGCAGGGAGTACTCCTCGGGATCGAACTCGCTCTCCCGCCGGAGGGCGATCTCCCTACGCTCCTCGACCGAGGCCGGCGGCACCGCGTCGCCTGGGAGGACGAAATCCTCGAGCCGCACGACGCCCTCGATCCCGAACCGCGGCACGAACACCACGACGCCGTTCTCGAATACGCGCATGACGTACCCCTCCTCGTCGATGCCGCCCTCGCCGCCGGCGACCTTTTCACCGCGCGCCTTGAGCGCCTGCCCGACGTAGTACTCGATGCTGGCGCGGCCCGCGTACTGCGCGTTGCGGTGCCGGTAGTTGAGGTTGCGGCAGATGTCCTCGAGCTTGCTGCGGGTGGTGAGGCCCTCGGCGAGCAGGGTGGCGCCCTCGCCGTCGTACCCGATCGCCGCCGCCAGCTGCCGGTGCACGAGGAGGTCGGCATACCGCCGGATCGGGGACGTGAAGTGCGTGTAGATGGGCGAGGCGAGGCCGTAGTGCCGGAACTCGGGCTCGGCGTGACTCCCGGCGCAGAAGTACTCGGCAGAGGTCATGCAGCGGGTCGCGAGGATGCGGATTAGGGTGTTGAAGAAGGGGTTCTCCGGGTCGACGCAGCGGTCCAGCGAGTCGGCCAGGGCCTTGGAGCTCGACACGTCCAGCTCCAGGCCGCGCTTCTTGGAGAGCTGCGCGGCAAGCTCTTCGAAGTTCTGCGGCGGCGGGGTGGCGTGTCGTCGGAGGAGGGCCGTCTGTGGGAAGGAGCTGTAGATCTTCGAGGCGACGGTGATGTTGGCGAGGAGCATGAACTCCTCGACCAGGCTGTTGGTCGCCAGCATGGCTTTGGTCTTGACGTCCGTGAGGGGGTCGCCGACCTCGTCGTTGTCCGTTTCGATCCGCACTTCGGGCGACGCGAGGTTCAGCGCTCCGGCTTCCATACGCTTCTGCTTGAGGATCTTGGAGAGACGGAGCAGAGTACGCATGCTCTGGGTGAGCTCGTCGTTCTTCGACACATCGTCGATGCGTAGCTGTGCCTGCTCGTAGCTGAAGGCCTCGCGGGAGAGAATGACGGACTTCGTGAAATCAGCGGAGACGATCTCAGCGTTCGGGGTGATCTCCCAGATCACAGAGAAAGCATAGCGTTCCACGTGCGGCTTGAGGGAGCAGAGATCCGTGCCAAGCAGCGTCGGCAGCATGTCGATACGCTTGTCGACCAGATAGACAGTCGTTCCTCGAGCGCTGGCCTCGGCGTCCATGGCGTTGTTCGGCTTGACGAAGTGCGAGACATCTGCGATGTGGACACCAACTTCGAAGTTGCCGTTCGGCAACGGTCGAGCGTGCAGAGCATCGTCGATATCCTGACAGCCAGGAGGATCGATACTGCAGATAAGCAGATCTCTCAGGTCCCGCCGTCCTTTCCAGCCAGGGTCGTCCTTGCTGGCAGGCACTCTCCAATCGTGCCCTTCAGGCGGAAGACAGTCTAATACAACCTTCGGGAACGGCTTGTATTGCACGTCGTATTCAAGAAGCAGAGCCTCAGTTTCTGCCTCTTTGGTTTCTAGTTCTCCCAGCGATCGAACAAAATGCCCGGTGGGATACCGCGAGTCTCGATCCCAGGAATCAATTGTAACGAGAACTCTCTGGCCTAACAAGTCGGCCGCCTGTCTCGTTCGGATTCGAATCTTCGGGATTCGCTTGTCCATGGGCAGCACGAAGACCGTCTGCTGTCTCCGTCCGGCCTTGACGAGGGACGTCGTAGAAGTAGCATCCACATGTCCAACGTACTGACGCCAGTTTCGCTTGACGATGCCAACGACCCGAGCTGTCGGCTGCGGTCTTCCTTCGGCATTCTTTCCGTGGGCTTTCTTGACTTCCTCCTGCAGGGCTTTTCGTTCCCTCTCGGTAACCACCGCCTCATTCTCCTCTGCATCAGCGTTTTCATTCATGGTTACCGCTTCCTCGTCAACAAGCTTTGTCGAAGGAGTCTTCCACTGATCTTTCGGCAGGACCTCAACAACGACCACGTCTCCGGAGATAGCTCTGTTGCTGTTATCACGTCCAAGAATCAAAAGAGGCTTGGAGAATGCAGCCACGCTCACGGAGCCTTCCAGATAGTTGTAGGGCGACACATTAAACACACCCTGGTGCAGAGTGCCAGCCCTCAGACCCGTCATCAGCTTCGACATGGAATAGTATTCTGGATAGAATAGCTCTCCACGCGGGACTTTTCCTTCTCTTCCCTCCCTCGACTCGTTGATCATGTCCAGCAGCTTGTCGGAGTCTTCCAACCCGGAGACGTAATCGGACAACGACAAGGCCGTCACGCCCTCCTCCTCTGCCTTGCGCAGACTCTCCTTGTCATCGGTGAGGACGACTATAGCCGGCACCGACTTTTCCTTCTTCGTCTTCTTTGTAGCTGAACGAAGATGCTCCGCGTACCATTTCGCTACGGCCCGAACCGCCCGGTCGTTTCGGTCATTGATCGACTCGTCCGGATTCCGTCGCACATGCGTCTCCAGTCGGAACTCGTTGAAGAAAAGATAAAACCGCTTCTCGTCGGTTTTTATCAGCGTCAACAGGCGGTTGTAGAGCGGTAGCGACAGGTTCTTCAGCTCCTCGAGCACGGTCTGCAGGATGATCACATCGTAGAAGGCCCCAGTGTGTTCGAAGAGGTCCATTCCATTCAGAAGCGCATTCGTGTCGGGGATGAGGTAGTGACCTCGAGGAAAGGCCTTCGTGCCGGCAGGACGGTCCGAGAGGACGAAGGGAGCAACTGCGTCACATTAGTTCCATGCTAACCAAAATCCACGCGACAACAGATGCTAAGGTCAATCTCACTGTTCCCGTTTGCGTCCGCCGGCGCGTACGACAGACATATCGAGCAGAGTTTCGAGGAGCAAGGGATGTCCTGCCTCAGATACAGCTCGCGCACGATCTTCTGGACCTTTCCACTCTTCGTGGACCTCACAAAGACTTTGCTCGAGACATTTTGGGCCTGCGGGTTCGAGGAGAAGTCTCTCCGCAAACTCTTCATCTTGTCGGCCAGAGAGCAGCCCCCCTCGAGGCTGCAGGTTCTGCTTGCTTTCGCAGCAGATCAAACGAGCGCTCTTCTTTTCTTTTCAGACAGGATATTTAATCCTGTGTGATTTTGCCGAAAAGCGCTGAACGCTTGTTGCGACTGGAGTTGCTGGATCGGCACCCGCGCGTTGGAGTCGCCGATGAAATATCTTGATCCGAATCGGGAAACTCTGCCGACGCAGGTACTACGGAGTACGACTATCGGACGCTCCGGATGAGTAATACATCAACATCGCATTTTGTCCGTAGAGTTCTTCTGATTGTTCATTGTATCGAGTAAGGTTTTGTAATAAGAGATAAGTTAATTCTACAAAAGACCATGGCGATCGCAGTATGAATTTCTTTACTTCACGAGCTCCATGCACTCCGCCAACTAACTACTCTGATAGGCAGTGGGACAGCTATGCTCGACAGCGAGCATGGCGCACAACCTCGCGCAGTGCAGGGTCCTGGTACGAAAAGCAGTAGCTGCAGGTGCCAAGGTACAATTGCGTCTTCAATGTTTTTTAATTGACTAATCTTCCGCGGTTTACATACCTGATATCTCTCTGACATAACATTCCACGTTATCAGGCCCTCTTCCTCCCAGAAGCCTCAGACTACATCGGCTCCTCCGCAGCAGAGACGGTATCACTCGTGCGGTCCGTCCAGGAGAGCGAGTTCGTACAGGGTCTGCAGAAGGAGGCCAGACAGGCCAAACTGCCCATCAACGTTGGGATCCATGAGCCCGCGCAGGGCGGACAGAAGGTGAAGAATACGTTGATATGGATTGACGAGCATGGGGAGATTACACAGCGGTATCAGAAGATCCACCTCTTTGATGTGGACATCAAGGGGGGTCCGATTCTGAAGGAGAGCGCGTATGTAGGTTCCTTTTTTGGTGGTTTAGACGCCAACATGAATGGATCGGGAGGGAGAATACGTACATCCATACTAATAATAATGTCTCGACCAGGAGCGTTGAGAAAGGGATGGAGATATTGCCGCCATTTGAAACGCCCGTGGGGCGTGTTGGCCTGGCTATATGTTTTGACGTAAGTTGCAATGATCGGTTCAAGGTACAGACATACTCATATATCATCTGGGTACGTATAGTTACGATTCCCCGAGATCAGCCTGGCGCTCAAGCGCCAGAACGCGCAGATCATCACCTACCCCTCCGCATTCACGGTGCCAACCGGGAATGCGCACTGGGAGGCTCTGCTCCGTGCTCGAGCCATCGAGACGCAGTCATATGTGATAGCAGCCGCGCAGGCTGGCCCCCACAACGAGAAGCGGATCAGTTACGGCCACTCTATGATCGTCAACCCCTGGGGGGAGGTGGTTGCCAAGCTTGGAGGCGAGTTTAAGGAACCGGAGATCGCCACGGCTGAGATCGATCTCGACCTCGTGGCCAAGATCAGAAGGGAGATGCCCCTGCTGCGGAGAACTGACGTCTATCCGGAAGTGTAGCGGACGGACGCTGCGCAAGTAGTATATGGTTTCTTCTTCTGTCTAATCGACTACGAGAAATCATACGCTATGCCTGAGCATCGACGCTGGATAAATCGTCTCTATCCTTCTAAAACTCATTACTAAGCCACCCAGGACGATGTGTCAACGGATGAATCATGAGCCAGCTCTTCACAAACCGCTTGTATGAATTAATAACAAAGCAGTTCGGGGAATAGTAGGACAGAGCACACATGCACGACAACATAAAAGGCAAAGAAAAAGAAACGCAACCTAACATGAACCCGCGCATCATATGGCGCCAACCCGGATCAGAATCTCGCGCCCCGGATCTCCTCTATGTACAACGCAGTTTTCACTCCAGTGGATCGATAGAAAGATCATTTCTTCTGGACCTTATCTGGATCTTCCAGGATGCCCTCCGCTTCGAGCCTTCTTCGTGCCTCTTCGAGGGCCCATGTTTGTATCCTAGGTTCACAGGTTGTCAGTTTCTATAGTTCTACAATACATCTAGAACGATTCCACGAAAACAAGGACACTCCGGTCTTGTAGCTGGGGCACAATGACCAGAACCGACCAAAAGACCAGATGTCAGGATCAAGATGAGAGGGGCACATACGATGTGTCAGGCTTGAAGACGTATGCGATACCCGCGACAACCAAGCTTCCGATGAATCCAAAGTACCAGATGTTCTCCCAGCCCTCCTTCACGTACTTGTGACCGGGCTTGACACCGAAGAGCCATCCACCGGGCGGGTCATAGTGGTTGCCATGGTCCGCGGCACGCAGGGTGGTCTGCGTCGAGAAACCACGAGCGCTCTGCGGCTGGCGGAGGAGACAGCGAGATCGAATGCAGCGCGACAAAGCACGAGCAGCCATTTTTGAAAGTATGCAGATTCGTTAAACGGGGCGTGGACGCCTAGTCGGAGAAGGTTCGTATTCTATCAAAGTCAAGTACTGTTGCGTCGTGAGTCGTCGATAGCGGGGGAGCAGGCGGGCAAAGAATTTTCCGGGCCAGGGAACGTGGCGGAGGCCCTGTCGACCGGCGTCTGCTCAATTGGGTGGATTGCGATAGAGACTCCTACTGCTGGAGTCCGGGGCAGTCTGGAGAGGTGGAGGAGGTGGATGTGGACTGCGGTTGTCGTGGAGAAGCAGCAAAAGGCGCCGAAGCCAGGAGGCGGCGTCGGATCCGCTTCTCCGGTCTGGCCCGCCCGCGTCCGCCGATGAGGAAGGCCAAGCGAGGCCTCAGGCTCCATCCGTCTCCATCAGTCCGTCGTGATCCTCCCTACAACTCCATCCAGTCGGCCCACCGACAGTACTATGGTACTCCGGACGATGCTTGGATTTCTTCTCTCTCTAAATCATGCGTCTGTAATTCTTTACATCTGACTACCTGTAATTGGAAGACCTTTTGTACATTACTCCGGACCAAGGCCAGGAAACCCACGATGTCATGGCGGCTGCAGGAACTGTGTGAGTTAGCCGGGCATCTCAGAAGACCACCGTGCAAAGGTGCCTGGTGCCTCTCCGCAGGGGTCAGTCCATTTGTTTATCCTTCCGTGTCAGGACCTGTCAGACAGCCTCTAGAGCTGTGATGACTGGTTCAGAGGTTGCTAGCCAGAATAAAGAGGTGTCCGCGGCTGTTGAAAATGTGCAACAACTGGCTAGACATGAGTCCCCCACAAATCAGCCCAGGATCGGATGGGAGGAGTGACACGGTACACGTTTCATCTGCCGTCCTGTTCCTAAGGCAGCACCGGTCAGAGGCGGAGGACATATTGATGCCTCAGGCATCAGAAAAGACGCCTGACGCGCGAGACGCGTTGAGGGGGGTATTCCATCTAACCCAGAACATACAGAGATCACCAGCCGCGGCAGTTGCGACAGCCCGCGACATCGTTCTCTCTATAGTCAATTTCTATGCTCCATGGTCCTTGCAAGGGTAGTTCCTTTTAGCTTGGGCTCTTACCCTCTTAGGTTCGTCCGCTCCATGTGGTTTATCATCTGTTTACTCCCCGCTCACCATATCCTACCATATAGGCACTCAGAAAAAATGCTCGATTGCAGCTCCCCTCTGAGATACTAAGAGCTGCGGACCGGTCACCATGGCCGCCAACCATGATCCGTTTTCTATATCCTCCAAGTCGCGGTCGAAACTCAACTCTTTCCGCTATGTCGAGAGCAAGGACGAACCGTCTTCCCCTAAGCAGTCGCCCTCGACGGCATCACTGGAGGCAGATAATGCGCACAAGGAAAATCAAAGCTCAAAGGTGAACGGCGTGGTGGAACCCCCTCAGTCGCAGTCCGGTCAAGGGAAGCCATCGACCCAGACCAAAGAATCGAAACCGGCCAAAGAATGCCCGCAGACACCGGCGCCCAGGATCCCGCTGGCGGAGCTGATCAGCAATACCGAAGATGCGTTCAGACTTGCACCAGGGAAGGAGGTTACACCGGATGACCATGTCATTTGGCTGCACGTCCCTCGGAGTTCGGACCCAGACAACCGGTCTGCAAGCCCGGTTGGTCGGGGCAAGAAACGCCGTCACAGTTCCTCTCCGGGCAGCTCTCCACTCACTGCGCGAAAGGAGCCCTTTGACATGCAGAAATTCCAATCGTTGATGAAAACACCGCAGAATGACGTCGCAGCCGACCTATGGAACAACTATGTCGGGAAAATTAAAGGGACTGTCGACGTGCCGCCCCCTCGCTTTACGAATCTCTTGTCGTCTTCGCCCCTGACTCCCGCTTCCGCCAAGACAAGCAGAGACTCCTCAGGGCTGAGGAGGTCGGTCAGTTGTACTGCCGACTGGCCCACGTCCAGGGCCAAAAGAAGGAGAGTGGCCGGAGGGGAAGAGACGCGCAAGACCCGAGATCTCTTTTCCCGCTCAAAAAGCAACGTGCTTGATTCGGTGGATTCGAAGTCGTCCAGAATCAATTTCCTAGTTGGTAAGATCCAAGAAAGCCTATCCAAGTCTGCTAGAGCGCGGGGGGCCGGCCCGTCCAGTTCTTCCCCTCTGCGAGAGCGCACGGATGACATGGGAAATCGATCACCGTCGCCAGCTGAAAAGAGAAGAAGGAACTTGCGTGCTGCTGAACAGACCCATCAAAATTCTGTGGTGGATGAATCTGAAGAGAGCCGCAATGACTCTGGATCCGTGCAGGAAGTTGTTCCCCAAGGATCATCGTCAGAATTTGGCGATGATGATCTGGATCAGGACCTTCTCGAGTTAGCTGAAGCTGCAATGGATCCGTCGGAAACCCGAATACGAGGGGACGAGGAGAAATCCGTAGACCTCGAATGCAGAACAACGCCAGGGCCAGAGCAACCTGCGCCAAGTCAGGTTGATCTGGCTTCGGTCAATAGGAACGACGCGACGTTTCAAACATCAAATACGAACGCATACAAAGACGATGACGATGAATTTGATGACGGCGATGACGATTTTCCAGACAACATAGAGGAGATAATGGCTCAGTTTGAAAAGGAGGTACCTGCTCAACAGAAGCAGCTTCTTCCAGAAGATCAGCCGGAACCTGAGGTTGCAGCGACCACTGCTGACTCGACTGGGCTGGGAACAAATGCGGAAGGTCATGCTGAAGGAAGCAAGAATGCTGAGGGGATTTCTTCGGATGATGAGTTTGATGATGACGACTTTGACTTGGAGGCAATCGAGAACTCCATGTTGCAGTCAGGCGCACGTGATTCAAGTCAAGTTCGATACCCTTAACAAGCATCCTTCTTATTAGGTATTTACTAAGTATTTTTCTGAAATAGAATCATAAAGCGCGAAAAGCTATCAAGCGGTATCTCGTGATCGATATTGCAGAGAGTACGTATGTTACCCGGAACGGGCGTACCCAACCAGAGCAGGTTAGCAATATCAGATGTACTCACTTGCACGCTATCATCCGCTGACATTTAAGCCAGGTACTTCTAGTTCAAGACGAGAAGACGCAGCAGAAGAAAGTCATCGTCCTGCGGGAGTCGTGGTTTGATACCCCCTGCACGAAAGACTCGTACATCCATCTCATTGGAGACTTCGATGCTGCCGGGCAATGTGTCGTGGACAACTCTAACAACATGATCATCCTCCATCCGGACCACCTCATATCAGCAACCGTCGTTGCCGACTCGATAAGCTGTCAACGGCGAGCGGTCCTTCAGGATCGCATCAAGGTCTTTGGGGAGTTAGGCAAGCCTCAGGTCTTTGGAACCATATTTCATGAGGTGTTCCAGGAGGCTTTGAAGGCCAATAAATGGGATCTGGACTGGTTGAGGACCACGATCGAAGACATACTGATCAAATACCTTGACAACTTATATGCTATTCATGTCAGCATGCCGGAAGCTGTCGAGTACGTGATGAGCAAGATGCCGGATCTGAAAGCTTGGGCGGCCGTCTTTCTCAAGGCAAAACCGACTGTATGTGATTATTTGCATTTCTGCTGTCTTTGGAACCTTGTTGGCTAATCAGAATGCAGGCAGAGTCTCTCGTCGAGGACCGGAACGGTTCGAAGGGTTCTTTGAGCATCAATAAACTCCTTGAGGTCGAGGAACACATATGGTCACCTATGTACGGGCTGAAGGGCAATATTGATGCTACAGTTCAAGTCGCCTATCATGATGGAGAAGAAGACAGAACCCTTGTTGTTCCGCTAGAGCTGAAGACGGGCAAGAAAGACAGCCAGGCTCACCGGGCACAAACGGCTCTCTATACCCTACTTCTCTCTGACCGCTATGGTATGTGTTCTCCTGTCGCTGCTGTGCTATTTTGCTTATTCTGACGACCCTTCCAGACATCGAAGTCACTTTCGGGCTTCTCTATTACCTTGAGACGACACGGACTCTCCGGATACGAGGCATTCGCCACGAGATACTCCAGATGATTCAGCAGCGAAATCGGCTGTCGGTTTACGTCCGTGAGAGACTGGAGCTTCCTCCTATGGTCAGAAACTCACGCCTGTGCAGCCAATGCTACGCGAAGATCCCCTGCTTTCTTTACCACAAGCTCCTGGATGATGGGGATGGCGAAACCAGCGGTATGGGCGACAAATTCCTGGAGGTAGTGGGCCACCTGACGCCCCAACATCGAGATTTCTTTAGGAAGTGGGACGACCTCCTGACCAAGGAGGAGAAGGACATGATGAAATTCCGGCGAGAGCTCTGGACTATGCTGAGCAGCGAGCGCGAGTCTCTTGGCCGATGCTTTAGCAACGTCATAATTGAGCCCGGATCTGCATATGAGGACAAAGATGGTCCGAAGATCAATCGTTATCGATACACATTCATCAAACAGAAAGCAGATCCCGATTTCTCCTTTACCGAATCCCAAATCACGGTAGGAGAACCAATTGTCATATCCGACGAGAAAGGCCACTTTGCACTCGCGAATGGATATGTCTTGCAGGTTAGCCCCAAACGCATTACGGTGGCTGTCGACCGCAGGTTGCACAATACCCGAACCAGGATGCCCGGGTTCCACCCTGAACGGAACCAAACATTCAAGGGTATCATGGAGGTTGTAGAGGAACGCCGATCAGAGTCGACCGTGAGCGGTGTGGAACCCGAGGAGCCGATGCTCTACCGACTCGATAAGGACGAGTTCAGCAACGGGATGGCCACTGTCCGCAACAATCTCCTTTGCATGATGGAAAAGGATTTGTTCCAGGCCAAACAACTTAGACGGCTGATCATCGAGGGACAGCCACCCTCCTTCAAGCCAAGTTCCTCCGCGTACGTCATGTCCAGCTCGGCGCGGGCAAACCTCAACGTCGACCAGAAGCGAGCTATCGACAAAATAATGAGTGCCCAGGACTACGCACTGGTCCTTGGAATGCCGGGAACTGGGAAAACCACGACTATCGCTCATATTATCCGCGCCCTGGTGGCACAGGGAAAGAGCGTCCTTCTGACATCCTATACTCATACCGCGGTCGACAACATCCTGCTCAAAATCCGAGATGACAACTTCCGCATTTTGCGCATTGGAGCCACCGCCAAAGTGCACCCGGAAGTCCAGCAGTTTGCTGAACTGGCGGCAGTTCCTAAGAAGACGATCGAGGAACTTAAGGAATCGTACGAGCAGTCAAACGTCGTCGCGACTACTTGTTTGGGGATCAACCACCCCATATTTGACCAGCGAACCTTCGACTACTGCATCGTCGATGAGGCTTCTCAGATCACGCTGCCGGTGTGTCTGGGGCCTATTCGAATGGCAAAGACTTTCATCCTGGTAGGAGACCACTATCAGTTACCACCGCTAGTGCAGAACAAGGAAGCCCAGGAAGGCGGTCTTGACGTCAGCCTTTTCAAGCTTCTCTCTGATGCTCAGCCATCGTCCGTCGTCAACTTGGAGCATCAATATCGCATGTGCGAGGAGATCATGCTGTTGTCCAATACTCTTGTCTACTCCGGCCGTCTCAAATGCGGTACTCCGGAGGTTGCTTCACGTTCCCTCAAGATTCCTAACATCGCTGGACTCAAACAGCATCATGCGAATCCACTGACGCTGCCCTCGTCCGGGCAGTCTCTATGCCTAGGCAGGAGCCAGGGCCGCTGCTGGCTACGGGACATGCTTGAACCGTCAGCCAAAACCCTTCTCGTCAACACCGATACTCTCGTCCCACAAGCTCTCGAAACCGCGCATGGCTCTCGAATTATGAACACAACCGAAGCCGCCCTCTGTACTCAGCTCGTCGAAGCCTTCATCTCGTGTGGCATTTCAGCACGCGAAATCGGAGTCATCACATTCTACCGCAGCCAGCTCGCCCTGCTCAAGCAGAACCTCCGGCGTCACCTGCCCGAGCTCGAGATGCACACCGCAGACAAGTTCCAGGGGCGAGACAAGGAGGTGGTGATCCTGAGCTGCGTGCGGAGCAACTCCGAAAAGCACGTCGGTGACTTACTCCGCGATTGGCGCCGGGTCAACGTCGCATTCACGCGAGCGCGGACGAAGCTGCTTGTCGTCGGCAGCAAGAGCACGCTCCGCGACGGAAACGAGCTTCTGGGCAAGTACGTCGCGCTGGTGGAGAAGCAGGGGTGGATCTACGACCTCCCGAAGGACGCTGTCGAAAGCCACGTGTTTGAAAATGTCAACGTGGACCTGTCGTGGTCGCAGCAGCCGACGACGGTGCCGCAGATGTCGATGTCTCCATCCCCGAGTTCAAGTCCCAAGGCGACAAATTCAGGTAGTCCGGAACAGAAGCAGAAGAACAAGAAGCGAAGTCCCCTCAGCCCGGTGCAGGCCCGGCAGCAGAACCCCGGGGCCCGTACGGGTACGGGTAGGAAGATGAAGACGCCCGAGAAGAGGGGCGCGAGGTTGCTAGATGGCGAGAAGATCACTAGCAAGAGGCCTGTTCTGAGGGACGTTGTGAATGATCTCGTTGGTTAGTGCGTTAGCCAGCTGCGGGGTTTTTTTCCAAATTGCTTGTGATATATGTCTGCGAAATCTACTATTGCCATCTACCTACCTAACCTATCTCTGATCTTTGCTCCGTCATGGCGGTCTGATTCAGTGTGTTATGTTTTATTATGACTCTGAATTGGAGGAAAGAAGGGACAGGGGACAGGATAGATGTTTTTTTTATTATTATTATTCTGATGTGATGACTTTGCTCGATTAATTGATGTTTTGTATTGTATGTATGTTGAATCGTTTTGGTTGGTTTTGATTGGTACCGTTGTGAAAATTAATTAGATGAGGTTTGTCATGAGTTTTGCTTTGTCTTTTTGTCAAGCTCATGTATGCAGATCAGGAATCGTCATGTCTATTCTTAATGTCTGCCTTGGAATAGCAAGTTAGGTAGCAATACTACGCTCAAGTTGAAATGAAATAAATGAATTGGTTTTCTAAGCGAAACACTTTTTGTTTTTTTTTGCAGTAGAATTGTAGCAGTCTCGGTTAGGTGCCGGGCGTAGCCTAGCTGAGAGTGTAGATAATTGTGGCATGAGAACCGTTGTCACTCAATTCATCAACTAATTGATCATTGAATTGAATTGAACGGAATTGAATCGAATAAAGTCCAACTATTATATGCAATGCAATAGTGTTCAGGGTGTCTCATCAGATAAAGTCTTGCTTGTTCGGACAAATTCTACGTCATGAAATATAAAAAGTACGGTGTTATGTATATAAGATGCATTTCCGATACTATGTGTGAATGAAGCTGATGATACTCAGTTACCTACAGTTAAGTAGGTAGTAGATACTTCCTAGAGGAAGAGGAGAAGAGGGATGGGAGAAGATGGACTCGCATCTGCATTTGCATTTTCATTGCTTTGATGCTTGAACTATTTACAGTACAGCATGCACATGCAACATAAGACGAATTGCATGCATGCATGCAGGCCCAACCCAACACAGCATATCCCAATCGATGTCTTGATTCCTCTCCTCGATTCACTATATATCCATCCATCTATCTATCCAAGGGCAGACCTGCCATTCGGCTCTCTCTTCCTCTCCTGTGGGAGTAGGATAGAGAGAGATGTGAGGGAAACGTCCACCGAGAGCTCTTGTGTACGTATGTATATGTGTATAGCTTCATCGGTGGTAAAAACCTGCACATCAGGTCCTCCTCTTCTTCTGCTGATTTCCTTTCGGTATTTATCGATTGGATTCGTTCGTTCGTTCCCGTGGTCATTCTATTCGGATCGTTCAGGTTATTCAAGAGGTCCCGTTCCCTGTCATTGAGAGATATGCTGTCTAACCTTTGCAAGCAGAGATTGGCGCGATCGTTCGGATTCTAGTCGGTATCGAGTTCGGTAGGGTTGAGTCGAATCGAGCATCCAGCTTCTATCCGTGTCCCTTGAAGAAACCTTTCCTATCCTGGGTGATCCCTTGCACTGTGCTTCGGATCTAGCCAATTTGAAAGCATCCAGATGACGCAACCAAACAGGAACTCTTTTGCTAACGTTCATAAGCTCCTATCCGTAATATCTCCACAGACCCGTCACCAATGCTCTGGTTTGACAGGAGGGTACACAGCGTCACGAAATCCAATTGTCGAGTGAGGAGGTCCAGGTTCGTGGCCACGAACCGTCCAAAAGTAGATTAAGAGCAGCCTTCGCGTGGCCGCTTGCTCCTGGCCCCGTTCAGATAGTGCCGCTTCCCGGACTCATCGATAGACCATCTTCCATGGTTGTTGGGATTGGCAACAAAGTTCGCCGGCATGGTGGTCGGTGCGAATGTGAATTGCTGCTGCTGTGCAGGAGCCACAGCTGGGCATGGGCGAGGCTGAGATTTGGCGATGACCGGAGTCGCCGCTGCTGATTCGGCGGGTGAAGGATAGACGGGATCGTTCCGGGACTGTTGTTGTGGGTGTTGATGATGTTTGTGTCCATTGACGGACGTGTGTGTGGGTGCCGGATGCGAGAACAAATTATCCCAGTCCATCCACGGCGTCGGAGAAGGTGCCATCTGAGGCATGTGTGATGTGCCGCTGGTGGGCACGAAGATGAAATAGCCGTTTGTTGTTTGGCCGCAGATCTGCGGGACCATAGGCATCGGGCTTGGTCCGCAAGGTCGATAAAAAGCTGACGTCGTTGTAGGCTGTGAAGGGCCCGTCCGGTGATGGGGACGAGGAAATGGCAGATGCCCGGGGGCCGGGGCTGCTTCTATGAGATCCGCGTAGCAGATTTCCGCCGGAACAATCAGCTTCTTCCTGTTCCTCCGGCGCTTGCGAGGAGGTTCTTCCGAATCGTCTCGGGTCAGGTCGACGGCAGGAGGGTCGACGACAGGACTGGATATATGCCCGTCGTCGGGAGGCGAACGATTCTCCTCATCGGAGAGGCGCCGGCTGTCGTTTGGGTCTGCTAGGGTTTCGGACCTTTGGGGAGAAACTGCTGGTTCTAGGTTCATATTAGGGTTGTAATCACGGCAGCAACATTGTAAGACTTACCTGCAGTAGCTTCTTGAACAGGGTTGAGTTCTTCTCCTGGAAGCTTGGATAATTCGAAATCTGACATTAGGGATATTAGTTGAATGATACTGCGGAGCAATAAGCTAAATAAAGTGACGCCTCAACTAAGGGAACCTCGGCAAAAGAAGGGTATATCAGAGATCAATAAACAGACCATATGTAGAACCGGAAAACAGTGAATAAATAGAAAAGATCGTATGAACATGTAGAGTATAGGGATAACAGTATACCAAAGGAAAAGGAGAGAAGAAATACAAGGTGGACGAACGAAGAGATAGGCCAGGTAGGCATCCTTCAATTCAAAAAATGGCGTCAAAAATGAATGTTAAGAACAAGAACAGATACTCACCTCCGTTATCAAGTTGGTTGTCGTCCCATATTTCGCCGAGCCAGATGCCGTCATTAGCATTATTGGAGTCCTGAAGATTCTGTTTGGGGTCGAGAGCGATCTCGTTGATTTCGTCGGGGTTATCCTGACGTGTGATGCTCGGATCGACCAGGTCGTCTGCCGCATTATCTGTCACGGCGTAATGGTTAAGGTGTTTGGAATCGGCGAGTGTTACGAGCGGGAGCTCAGACATCGAAACGGATGTCTTGAACCATTCGTCGTCGGTCAGGAAGGAGAGCGAAAGCGGAAGATCCGCTATGGTGGCGGCAGCGAAGTCAGGCTGCTGCTTTTCGATGGCGGAAAGAGTGCAAGTCAGAGGATAGTCTGCCATGTCGTCTGACCGTTGTCGCCTTGTCTCTGGCATTAAAGGTGGTAGACAAATTTGAATGTAGAGGTATTCGGGGTCGAGGAGGCGTTTCTGCTCGTTGTTCCTGATCCTTGGAGGCGACCAGGCACCGTCGCTTGTTTGAATGGATAGCGAATGTTGAAAAGTTTGTCTTTGAAGTTTGAAAAACGAATGGCGATACTTTAAAAGCAGTTGAACAAGTACTTTGAAAGAATGAACAAAGCAAAACGATATTTTTTAGTGAGAGGATGAAGATTGGGAGAGGCGTGGAGAGAGGAAACTTGGCATGAGAATCGGGGGGGATACTGGTTCCCGAAAAAAAGTCAGGGTATCATCATCGATACGTCGACGCCGACGAGGTGGTCAGACTATGGGCTCGTATGGGGCGCGGTTTCCGTGTATTATGCACCCGAGAGCGCTGCACCAACGAATTCCCAGCATATAAAGCGCCGATGACGTTTTTCATGTTTATCGCCTTCAGTGCCCGTGGTCTTTTCAGCAGTATCAGGGACATTCTCCTGCTCCCCATTTGCACATCCCGCGGATGGTAAGGATAATATGATATAACCGTCCTTGCCATCGACTGCATCCCTCCCCAGAGCACTGGAAGACAGAGCAAACCAAGCATGCGGACCAGCTATGCGGGGAGACATTTCGCGTCTGAGACAACCGATAAGTCCCATCGGAAAGCAATCAGCATGACTGAATCACTGAGGCACGGCAGCGTGGGTGGTGCACTCTATGTCGACACGGCACCCCACCACGATCCACATCTTGAAGCAGAACCGGGTCACTTACAGCAAAACAATGAACAATTCCATGATCCATTGGGATGGGATCAGGCCGTGCCATTTCACACTGACCAGAGCCGAGGGTTTGGCTCCATCGACACGCGGTACGGTATAGCGGCTCAGGTAAGGGTCGACGACGTCACCGGCAGAGACCCGGGGAGAGTCGAGGGAAACGAGTGCAAGCCATTCAGACAACTCGTTACAGTACTCTTGCACATCCTCCTGTGAAGCAGCGTCTATAATGTCCTTCGCGTTGAGCGGCGGGGTCAGGACATCGCGATGGGTGACGTGCACGGGAGCACAGTCGACAACCTGGGGATAGTGCACCCTGAGGGGCTTGTCTGTCGAGCCGGGCTTCAGCAATAGAACCGTGTGAGCGTGGAGAAAGGAGGTAACTACAGACCTTGATCTGTATAGCTTGGCTCCGATGCAAGATCGTAGAATAGCCAAGTAACCGAATCGGTCAGGGCATTCTTGAACGCCCATACAATCCTCTCGAAGCCCTTCTTACCGTGGAGCATCGAAGGCAACCGCAAGTTGATCTCCACGACTGATGGCGGTAAAGGAGGTTAGTCAATGAACTGGGAGAGAGGTGTGTACACGTACGGTATCTTTCTTTGGCATGTTTCCTCCCTCCGCTACGAACTGGTTTGCCGGTAAGGCCGGTCCTTTCGAAGGACTCCTTCCCGAGCTCGAGTCTGAGGATCCCTGGGAAAACCATCAGCACATTGCTGATTCAACAAAGAGTGATGCTGATGATGGAGTACACACCGTTGTGGAGGGAGAACACGTTGTCCACTCCGGCGCGACCCTCAGATATCATGAGAACATCGCCTAGTTTGGAAGTCAGTATCACAATTTTCAATATGACGTAGACCAATGAGAAAATCTAGAAAATACCCGTCTTGATGTATTTATTGAAAAATTCACCCTCGAGCAGGGCAGAAAGAGGCATGATGACCTTGGCATATCGGAGAGGTTTGATTCTGGACTCTATCGAGCTCCAGACCATGCTATAGATCTCTTCGGGCAAGATCAACTCCGTCTGTAACCGGTCAGAGCAGCCCGAGCCAAACCGCAGGGTCATCAATTCTGACGATCCTATACCCCGTGGTAGAAAGAAGGACGGAACATGAACATACCGTGTGTATGAACGGGTGGCCAAGGATGGCAGAGAAGGGCGACTTCTTGGACGGCGGCTGCTTGGGGTCGACAAAGGCCGGGAGCTGCCCAACCGTCGTGTAGCATTTTTCGCGCTGCGACGCCTCGTCGTGAAAGTCGAGCATGGTCACAGTCGCTCTGCCTGAGAGCGCGCGAGACCTACGTAGGATCTGAATGTTTCTAGGGCGAACACGAGGCGCGCCGTCTGCGCGACAAACTCTTTGTCTCGAGATGAAGTGCGGATAAGCTTCGTGTGGAGACGCGCGGATCGAGCGGCGGTCCGAAAAGTATGCTGAAGTTGAAGTATCTTTCTATCAACGGTTTCTACGCGTCGTACATCTCAACAGTAACATTTCCTGTGCCTATCCTGTCTACACTAGGCGGTAAACAGATGCAGCTTTGTTTCTTTCCATCCACTGTAGGAATCCACGGTTCTTGATCAAATCTCTTCGGCACCTTTCCATGTTGAGCGATCGCATGTCTCGAGATCTGTCGAAGGCTTTCATCTAATTGCTTTCCTGGTAGTATTAAAATTTAATAGGCCAGGCCAAGATCTCAGAATATGCGTAGTGCGCGATCCGGCAGACTACCACCGAATTGGCCCATCTCAAGCATCCACCCCTTTACGGCCGCAGAACGTGGAATACGTCTACTGGATCCGAAAATTGTTCTCTTCTGCCGTTGCCATTCAAGTATTCTTATATGCGGCTTTCTCAACTTCCTCGTCACACCTGTAAATGATAGTCCGTATAACCTGTAGAGTCCATTCTCCCCTGATGATTGTTCCATCAATTTAGGGATGTTCTGAGACGAGAGTTTGTGCTTCCGGAGAAGCACCATTGCTCTTATAACCAGGTCTCCTTAGGACTGCATTATCCGACAGTCATTTTAGCTGTACCTTGGGGGGGG
>Ga0207748_1000269_pt1 | contig 45848 bp, 40 predicted proteins | sample HigsolmetaGSP13D_FD_184841 | JGI IMG/M metagenome (GOLD analysis project Ga0207748, IMG submission 184841) | High solid enriched microbial communities from the Joint BioEnergy Institute, USA - SP1-3-D (SPAdes) | ecosystem: Engineered > Bioreactor > SSF (Solid state fermentation) > Aerobic >...
AAGAACCTGGGGATGCAGACTTTTCGAGTAGTCAGGCTACAAGGAGGGGAAGCATTGACCCAAACGATCCTAAGACCATTATCCGGGAACATCGCGAAGCGTCCAAGTCCGAACTTGTATTCCGGGCGAGCCCGGAATACAAAATCTTATATTCACTTGTCAATGAGCAGCAGAATGAACTGGAAATTGACATCCACTTTGGATTTAAACTTATTATACGAGGGAGAGGACATATGAAAATGTCGTCATAGGCAAAACCTTTTATGACGAGGTATGTGTCAAGTTTTTCTCGATTGTGAGATGTTGAAGGCAGCCTTCCAATGCGATTGAGAAAATTTTTATACATATGAGACAGTTGTCAAAACTGAATGGTTAGATTTTATGCCAACGCTCCATTCCAATATGCTACTATTAAACCAAAGCATTTGGAACGGAGCAATGGCAATGGACACGAAACAAGACTTTTTCACCCGTAAAAAAGAGGAGTCCGGAATTGTGCTGAATGCAGTGCAGCAAGAGGCCGTAAAGCAAACGGAAGGTCCGCTTTTGCTTTTGGCTTCCCCCGGCTCCGGAAAAACGACGACAATCATCATGCGGATCGGCTATTTAATTGAAGAAAAAGGGGTGGCGCCTGCACGGATCAAAGCCATTACGTTCAGCCGGGCCGCTGCCGCTGACATGAAAGACCGGTTCCAAAAGCTTTTTCCGAATCTTCCGCCCGTTGATTTTTCAACGATCCACAGCCTTGCTTTTGAACTCGTCCGCGTATTTTTCAGACGGACCAATGTCCCTTTCTTGCTGATTGAAGGCGAGGCGGGACCGTACCAGAAGAAAAAAATTTTGCGGAATGTGTACAAGGCCATTCATGGAGAGAAGATCACGGAAGACCAGCTGGAGGAACTGCAGACGTATATCAGCTATATCAAAAACAAGATGATCCCGCCTGCAAAATGGGGGAAGGTTGCGACGAGTGTGCCGGAAGCTGCCCGGATTTTAAAGGAGTATGAGACGTTTAAAAAGCAGGGCACCGGACAGCTGCTTCTTGATTTTGATGATATGCTGACATATGCGAATGAAATATTAAGGCGTGATCCGGATCTTCTCCGTATGTATCAGGGGCGTTATGACTATGTGCTGACGGATGAGAGCCAGGATACGTCCATGGTACAGCATGCCATTGTTGAAAAGCTTGTGCGGCGGCATCGCAATTTGTGCGTTGTCGCCGATGATGACCAGTCGATATACAGCTGGCGGGGTGCGGAGCCGTCCTACTTGCTGAATTTTAAAAAAGTGTATCCGGATGCGAAAATTTTATTTATGGAACAAAATTACCGGTCATCTCAAGAGGTTGTCACGGCTGCCAACCTGTTTATCAAGCGCAACAAGCACCGCTATGATAAAAACATGTTCACGGAAAACCCACCTGCCGGGCCGATTCGGTTTGTGCGCCTGCCAGATTATAAATACCAGGCAAAATATTTGGCCCAGAACATTGTGGTGTCCGAAAATTTTTCAGAAATTGCCGTGCTGTACCGGAACAATATGTCTTCGATTGCCCTGATCAACGAATTTGACCGGGAAGGGATTCCGTTTTATCTCAAAGATACCGACAATCGCTTTTTTTCTCACTGGGTTGTCCAGGATATTTTGAATGTGATGCGGCTCACGTTTACCGATAAACGGGCGGATATCCTCGCGCAGGTCCATTCGAAATTGGACGGTTATATTACGAAACAACAGATGGAAGCGGTAAAGGGGATCCATAATAACCAGTCTGTTTTTGACAATTTGGTGCGTTATGCAAATTTGAAGGATTACCAGGTCCAAAAAGTACGTAAAGTAAAGGAGACGCTCCGGGAAATGCGGGGCATGCCGCCGCTGGATGCGATTCAAGTCATCCGCGACAGGCTCGGCTATGAAAAAGCCCTCGAAAACATGTGCAAGAAATTCGGATTCCGGAAAGAGTATTTGATTGGCGTTTTAAATACGCTCGAAGACATTGCGGACACGCTTGTGACAATGGAAGAGTTTGCTGCAAGGCTGAAGCACTTGGCGCACATTTTAAAAACGGCGAAAGGGAACAAAGGCCGGCATGCTGTGACGCTTTCGACGTTCCACAGTTCAAAAGGTTTGGAGTTTGAAAAGGTGTATATGATTGACTTGGTTGATGGGATCATTCCGGGTAACGATGAAAAAGAAGATGATTTACTGATGGAAGAATCGGTCCGTCTTTTTTATGTGGCAATGACGCGCGCGAAAAAGTCACTGGAAATGGTCAGCTATGAAAAACGCAACGGAAGCCGGGCAATGGACTCACCGTTTGTGGCAGCGGTGAAGGGAATTGTCAACAGTGTTGAAAAGGCCGGAAAAACAAAGCCAGACATAGAAGTTGCCCGAATCGGCAAAAAGACGGTCTCCATCCCGCAGAACCCGAATGCCATTAAGGACGCATCCGCTTTTGTGGCCGGTAAAAAAATCCAGCACCGTGTGTTTGGTCATGGTGAAATTGTTGATATTGATGGTGACACCCTTGCCATCCGGTTTGAAAAACGGACGATAAAACTGTCTGCCCTCACCTGCATCGAAAAAGGGCTGCTCGAGGAAGCCGATCTGTAATCGTGTGTGGAAAAACGGAAGCGGATATAAAAAATGCCGGGAATTTCCCGGCATTTTTTATATCCCTGACCGCCGCAACAGGCTCACGTTGTACGGAGGCAAGGGATTCGGCGATCAAGTCCTGTGCCCCTTTTTATTGAATTGGAACGCCCCAGGCCATTTGGATGACTGCAACAAAGGTGCCATCCGGTTGGTGCCCCGTGCGAATGGGAGCAGAGCCTCCTTGCTGTTTGGCAGCATTCCCGAGATTTACTGCTCGCGGATGCTGTTTTCCTGCGTATTTCTTTTTTTCCTCCAAATCAGCAGCTGTTCTGTCAAAATGCCGACCACAGATCCAAGGATTAAGCCGTTGTTTAAAAAAGTAGCGATCATCATTGGCAAATGTTCGGTCGCATGAGCCGGCAAAAACATCGCCCCGATTCCGACCAGGAAGGAGATGCCTGCTGTTGTGTGGGCAATCTCTTTGTCCGGGCTTTTTTCAAGATCATTTAAGGCAAGGCCAACCAATTGTGTGAAGACCACAAAGGTAACGGCATAACCAACCGGCGCGGGAATCGCAGACATGATATGCACGAGCGGTGGCAGCAGAGCAATGATGGAAACGAAACAAGCACCATACAAAAATGGTTTCAGCACTTTTATACCGGTTTGTGCAACATAGCCTGCCGCTGCTGCAATCGGAACCGCACCGACAGCGGAAAAGATGCCGGCAAGCAGCTGGTTGATGCCGGATATGAACAGACTGCTCCGCACCCGCTCTTGGCGGACTCCCGTCACATTTCCCATGACGCGCACAGACGTAATCATATTCGCAGTTAACAAAAGCCCGATGAATACACCGGTTGTGACGGCACCGGAATCAAAACGCGGTTTTCCAAAATCAAACACAGCGGGAAGAGAGAACCAGCTTTCCCCAAATGTAATAGCCGGTGCTTCACCGAAAAGCGCGAACAAAATCCAGCCGCAAATCAAGCCGAGCATGATCGAATATTGCTTGACCCACGGTTTCTTTACATGGCCAAAATAGAATGTAAGCAATACGGTGACAAGGCTCAAAACAGCAACAAGCGGCCGGACTTCCTGATGGGCACCCGTAATGCCGAGCATCCCTTTCATAAAAGAGCCGCTCAACTGCAGCACCAACAACAGCAAATAAATAAATGTCACTACCGGCGTAAACAGTTTATTTAATTGGTCCACAAGTCCGGTAAAAGCGAGTAGAAAGAAAAAGATGCCGGTTACAATCAGTGCGCCTGCCAAATATTGCAGAGATTCAGTGCTTGAACTGTACAAGCTGCCGACAAGCCCTGCATAAATGGCAAACACGCTCCACCACAGCCCGGCCGGCCCTTCATTGATCGGCATTCTGTGGCCGAAAATGCCTTGCAAAAGTCCGCCGATCCCGAGCACAAAAAGCGTCCGCTGCACAAACAGGGCAGTCTCACCCGTACTGAAATGGAAAGCATCCGCAATCGCAATCGGGGCCGCGATCGACCCGGCGATCATAAATGCCATCCACTGCAGCGACGAAATCAATGTTTTCATAGACACACCGTTCTTTCCGTTCAAAAAATGGAAAATACCAGTAAATATAATTATAGCAAAACAGGTTTTACATTTTAAACATAAAACACTTCGCCGACGGGGGAGGGATAGCGGGCATGGCGGACAGCGGCATAAACAGGGGTTGCAAACCGGACGGGGCGCGGGTTAAGCCATGTTTTTTGCCTCTATTTAAATGATATATATGTGGCAGGGGCTAAGCTATGTTTGGATCCGCAAAAAATTTCTGGGCGATCTTCATGCAGAACGCTTTTTGTTTGTCACTAAAAGAGTTGCGGCTGCCTTTACTTAGGCATGCTATCTCGAAAAAAATTATGATGGATAATTTTTGCTGGTGCTACGTGGTAGCGGCATGGCCGGTTATGTTGAGGAAGCGAGGTCAAAAGGTGTTGTTTCTTAACATAGAGCGCGTCTACGTTAAGAAAGCGAGCGAAAATAGCTTTGTTTCTTAACATAGAGGTCGGCTACGTTAAGGAAGCGAGCGAAAATTGCGTTGTTCCTTAACATAGAGTACGTCTACGTGAAGAAAGCGAGCAAAAAAGGTGTTGTTTCTTAACATAGAGGCTGTCTACGTAAAGGAAGCGAGGTAAAAAGACATTGTTCCTTAACATAGTGCACGTCTACATTAAGGAAGCGAGCAAAAAAAGTGTTGTTTCTTAACATAGAGCCCGTCTACGTTAAGAAAGCGAGCAAAAAAGACGTTGTTCCTTAACATAGAGGCCGTCTATGTTGAGGAAGCGAGGTCAAAAGGCGTTGTTCCTTAACATAGAGCCCGTCTACGTAAAGGAAGCGAGCAAAAATTGCCTTGTTCCTTAACATAGAGCCCGTCTACATTAAGGAAGCGAGCGAAAAAAGCACTGTTCCTTCACATAGAAGCGTCTTTGCTCACTTTCTGCCAGAATATGTTTAGGTAAAAACAATCCGGGCAATGGATCCCTTGCCCGAAAACATTCCTTATTCTGTGACGCTTACGCTGGCGCTGGCAACTGCCCGTTTGTGTCTTCTGATTGTATAGAAAATGAGGATGGCCCATATTGCCGCAATGGCTGTATAGGTAACGCCGTACCAGCCGCTACCGGCGCCCGCCATTTTTAATAAAGTTTGCACGTTGCTGAACACAATCATGCCGCTGACTATGACAGCCAGCAAATGAGCCGGCAGGATTTTAACCAGATAGGCTGCAATCGGTGCGGCGATCAGGCCGCCAAGCATGAGGGCGATCGTCCAAATCCAGTTAATCTGCATAGCGCCGAGGGATAAAAGGAAACCGATGCTTGATGCTAGGGATACGGCAAATTCACTGGTATCCACCGAGCCGATCACTTTCCGCGGTTCGATGTCATTTCTGGAAAGCAAAGCCGGTGTGGCGATAGGACCCCAGCCGCCGCCCCCCGTTGCATCAAAAAATCCTGCGACAAAGCCAAGTGGGATAAAAAATATGTTTGACCTGGTTTGCTTTTTGACTTTCGACGCCCCGCGCGTATTGAACAGAAACCGGGTAAGAATATAGAGGCCAAGGGCGATCAGAAAAATAGAAATGTACGGTTTTAATGTGCTTGCAGGAAGATGGCTAAGCACGGTTGCCCCGAGAAAGGCGCCGACAGCTCCAGGTACAACCAGTTTCCAAATGATCCCTTTATCGACATTCCCAAATTTCATATGTGAAACTCCGGAAGCCGCCGTTGTAAAAACTTCCGCCAAATGCACAGAAGCTGACGCGACAGCCGGCGCAATCCCGAAAGCTAGCAAAAGTGAGGTTGAAGTCACCCCGTAACCCATTCCAAGAGATCCATCCACCAATTGCGCGGCAAGGCCGACAAGTGCTAAGATAATTAATTTTTGCATGTTCAAGTTCCTCGCTTTCTTCATTCATAAATTTAATTCATCCTGATGTAGAGGAATTATACGCATCAGGGCCTATCCTGGTTCAAACGGCCGGCCTTGCAGAAATAAAAAACTTTCCGCCATTTTTACGGAAAGACAGCGAGTAAAGGATAAGCGCTTATCTTTCAAAATGGTACCCATTTTGCTGGAATTGGCACCTTGCTGCTCGCTGCAGGTTGCCGGACTTCATCGGGCCAGATCCCTCCGTCGCTCTTGATAAGTTATTTGTTGTTTAAAATTTTATCAGAAAATAAATGGAAGTCAATATAATTATTGCAAGTTTTTTTATCGGATTTATCCGAATGGAGGGATAAAGAAAAAAAACTCCCTATCAGATCACGCTCTGTCGGGAGTTTTTTTTCTTTACGCTGATTGGTTTTTTTAAAGCAGGTTCAGAACCAGGCGGGGCATCATGGCCGCTTTCATTTGCTTCACAAAACGAAAAAGAGTCCAAACGGGTTGGCGTGCCGCCTATTCTGGCAGTTTGACACGCCGTGCACACCGTGTCTGTCCTCTCACCGCCAAGGGAACCGGTTTTATCAACACCGCTTGTTTGTGCTCGCTTATCGCGCAGTTGTATTTCTGTCCTCTCCCTGCCCAAAAGACCGGTTTTATCAACACAGCCGGCTGGAGCCTATTCCTTTCCTTTGATTCTCAGTGACAGGACGACGAGCACGATTAAAATAGCAAGGCAGACGCTTGTTCCAATCGGGTTTCCGCCGCCCAGCAAAAAGGACAGGAAAATGCCTGCCAGTGCAAGCAGCGCAATCCAGACCATGAAAGGATACCCTTTTACACGGAAGGAAGGCAATTTTGCATACGACTTCCGGAGCCGCAGTTCGGCTGCGCAGATGGCGATCCAAACAAGGACGACGGTAAATCCCGGGATGGTCATCAAATAGCTGATGACCTCATTCGGCGTAAGATAGGCCAGAATCACGCCGGCTAAAATAAACAGTGAGGTCAGCAAAATACTAATGAGCGGGACGCCTTTCCGGGAAATTTTTAAAAAGGCGTGCGGCGCTTCTCCGGACTGTGCCATGTTAAACAGTGTGCGTGAAGTGGCATAAATGCCGGAATTGGCGGCAGAAAGAACGGCCGTCAAGAGCACAAAATTCATCACATGGGCGGCAGCGGGGATCCCTGTGCGGCTGAATACCTGTACAAACGGGCTTTCCACGGAAGAAACCTGATTCCACGGGACAATGCCACAAATGACCAGGATTGGCAAAATATAAAAAAGCATGACACGAATAACGGTCTGTTTAATCACACGCGGCAACACTTTCTCGCTGTCTTTTGTTTCCGAAACGGTAACGCCGATCAGTTCCGCCCCGCCGTATGAAAACATAACGATCAGAAAAGCATTGAACGTACCGTGAAGCCCGTTCGGAAAAAAGCCGCCGTGCGCGGTATAGTTGGACAGCGTGGAAGATGTCCCGGGGAATAAACCGAATAAAATCAGCGCACCAAGCAGGATAAAAACGATCAACGTGATAATTTTAATGCCGGCAATCCAAAATTCAAATTCGCCGTAGTACTTCACTTCAATTAAATTGATGCCGACCATGAAAGCAGCACAGAGCAAACTGAGCAGCCACAATGGCGCGTGGGGAATCCAGAATTGCAGGAAGCTCCCGGCTGCAAGCAGTTCCACAACTGTCACAATGACCCAGTTGATCCAGTACAGCCAGCCAATAATGAAAGAAACCCGGCTGCCGAACGCTTTGTGGATCAGATTTTGGACGTTGAGGCCGGGGTGGACGAGCGCCATTTCCCCAAGTGCTGACATGACAATGAATAAAAGTGCGCCGCCGATCAGGTAAGAAACGGCAACACTTGGGCCGGCAAGGCTGACGGTATCGGAGCTGCCTTTAAAAATGCCGGTTCCGATCATCCCGGCCAATGCGATGAACTGGACATGCCTTGGTGATAAGCCTTTTTGCAAATGATGTTGGTTTTTTTCCATTTCTATCAATCTCACTTTTCTGTTTTAGATAAACGCTTTTCAGTGCTAAAGCATTTATTCTATTTTAGCAGAAAAAAAGGAATATTGATATACAAAAAAATGGAATCGCCGGATGACAGATCCACCCTCATTTCACACCAAAGCAAAATGCAAAAAACGGCGGGACACCACTCATCGTAGTATCTCGCCGTTCTGTTTAATATGTGTCCCGGGATGGTTGCCGAAGCGCTGAATATCCATATTTGAACATGTCGTTCTATTTAACTTGTGCTCCGCGATGGGCCGAAAGAAGAGGAAAATGCGCGGACGGATCCCCTATTCAGCTTACTTTTTATCAAACCCTTGTCGTTCTACAAATTCCTTCATAAAAACGCGCGACGGTTCTTTAAAAAATTGTGCCATTTGGCCTGTCCAGGTATCGTTCCTTTTTCCGTTTGTGCGTTTTGTATAATATTGCGAAACCGTTTCATTGTATTCCTTCAGATCGCGCAAAAGACGTTCATCAGCCGGGTATTCATCTTCGAAATAAACGTGCTCAGCCGCCATGCGTGGTTTTTTCGCAGACGGATCGGCCGGATAGCCAATTGTCATCGCAAATAGCGGAAGGACATATTGCGGAATTTTCAAAAGTTCGGCCACTTCTGGCAGCCTGTTGCGCAAGCCTCCGACATAACAAATGCCAAGCCCCATCGATTCCGCAGCGAGCGCGGCATTTTGCGCAGCCAGTGCAGTGTCGATGAGCGCGACCATAAATTTTTCCGTTGTCTCAAGTGTATCTTGCGCCTCTACGCCTTCCATTTGTGCCGCAAGTTCATGTTTATGGAGATCGGCACAGAAAATGAGCAGATGGCCGCATGTTCCGACATGTCGGTTCCCGGTCAGTTCTGCTAGCTTTTGCTTCCGCCCGGGATCCTGAATGCCGAGAATCGTATAGGCCTGGACAAAATGAGAAGTGGCGGCTGCCTGCGCGGATTCCACAATCAGGCGGATTTGTTCATCAGATAGCGGCCGGTCTTCATAATGGCGGATCGACCGGTGATTGAGAATCGTTTCAATGATTGTATTCATTCCTTTACACTCCTGTCTTTGGTGAGTCCACTTACGTTCAAATATAGCACAGAAAAAAACGGCCGGCATGAAAGGTGCTTGTTGTCCAGCATGGCCACGATGATCTGCCAAAAAATATTTTGATTAAGGCTAAATTAACCTATTTTCGCTTTGGTATACCCAAATTGAACTTCGAGTATGTTCATGCGGAGGGCGGAAGAACATTTTACCCTTCTCCATTATTTATATATCCGCCTTTATGATGCCAGGGGGGGCGAAGTCAGTGAAGGCGTTCGATTTCATTTTGCACAAACGTAATTGTCGCATGCTGCTATATCGCGCCGGCCGATCCTTCCGAAGTTCCGGAATTTCCGTCCGATGAAAAGAAAAACACTGCAACCCTAATTCGGAGGGCTGCAGTGTTTTTTGCTATTCGAAATTAAGCTGATAGTCTTCTGATTTGATCATCTTTAATTTTTTTGAAAAAACATAAATGAATCCGACATTTAAGATAAACGGCAGCACAAAGAAAGTGCTCAGCATAATGGCAATATTTTTCGCAGTCCAGCCGCCTTCAGCAAGATGCATGAAATTGAGCGGGCCAACTAAGCCCGACAACCCGAATCCTGCACTGTAAGGCGTGCCCTGAATATGAAAGACGCCGGCGAGCGCACCGAGAACGGCAGCAGTGATGAGCATCGGGAAAGCAATTTTAGGTTTCATAAAGAAGTTTCGCATCTGAATTTTCGGCGAGCCAAGTACATGGGCAAGGGCGGTACCGAGCGAGTTGGCTTTATAGCTGGCGATGGCAAGCCCGACCCCGGCGGCACAAATGCCAAGATTTGCCGCCCCTGAACTGACACCTGAAAGCATAATAACGGTTGCTACGCCGACTGTTGAAATCGGCGATAAAATAATCAGGCAAAAAATGACGGCAATAATGGCGCCCATTACGACAGGCTGCATGCTTGTCACATGTGCCACCCCGACGCCGACCAGCCCGGTAGCCGCTTTAATAAATGGCAAAATTGTAAGTCCGATCATGCCCGGTATTAAAATACTCAATGTCGGGACCAGGAGGATGGAATAAGCCTTTAACCTTGTTCCGACCCACTTGACGAATAAAACCGCCAATGCCGCTGTAATCCCTGTATTGATGACAATCCCGATCCCGTTTAAAGCAAATGCACCGGCAGCCGTTTTCTGGATCGCGCCGCTCCCAACCAATGCGGCAATGCCGACACTTGCAATTTGGATCGGTGTCAATTGAAAGGTAATGCCGACCATAACGCCAATCAATACAGGCAGCATGCTCATGATGATAACGGTTGCATCAACAACATGCTGCAAATAAGGCGCATGCGGGATAATCAGTTTCAATATCTCCCCGAGTAAGGCGTTTGGGATCAGAGAAACGACAATGCCTATGCTCATTCCGTTTAACAGTTTGCTAAAGAAATCTTTCATTATTGGAAGCCCCCATTTTGTTTTGACCTCGCTGCTGACGCTGCCGGATAAGCGCCGATGCTTGTCTGTTTGCGTATGATTATATAAAACATTCAGATTATAGTCAACAAAAATTTTTAATACTTTACCGCGTGTGTGCACATATGCATAAAAGTGCTAAAAACCATATAATATGAACTTAAGTTTTTCGTGCCAAAATCAATTACGATCGGGATAGACATTGCTTTTGGCAACACATAAAGAAGTAATAATGTTTAGTTCAGCTTATATATAGGGCTTGCTAAATAAGCAAAATTCCTAAATTTGGCAAGAATGCTGACAGCTTTGGCAAAAATTCAAATGCAAGGATTTTATAAAAAATCCAGGGAAAAGCTGAATCAATGTATAGAAAAGACAGAATCACGCATTTTCAAAAATGGCTTCTTCTAGAGCTTACTGACAAATTGGGTACAAACTCAGAATTGGATTCGTTCAGCAAGCCCTATATAAAAAAGTGATCGAAAACAATCTCAGATATGATTGAAACAATTGAAATCCGTGATTGCTAGCATGGCATGAAAAATGATTTTTTTCACGATGGAAGCGGTATAATAAAAGTGGTGTTTTAGAAGGTGTTGTGCCGGGCAAAAGAAAGGACATAAGGATGCGGAGGGATACGCCATGAAAAAAATTATAAACGACCCTGGAAAAGTTGTCGATGAGATGCTGGATGGATTTGTGTACGCCCATGAAGGAAAAGTGGAGCGATTGGAAGGGACAGGCGTCATTTATCGTACTTTCCGGGATGAAGGAAAAGTAGCGCTCATTAGCGGCGGCGGCAGCGGGCATGAACCGAGCCACGCCGGTTTTGTCGGGGAAGGGATGCTGTCTGCGGCGGTTTGCGGTGAAGTGTTTACCTCGCCGACGCCGGACCAGATTTTTGAAGCGATCAAAAAAGCCGACCAGGGAGCCGGTGTGTTTATGATTGTGAAAAATTATACAGGGGATGTTATGAATTTTGACATGGCCCAGGAATTAGCTGAAATGGAAGATATTCAGGTGGATAAGATCGTGGTTGACGATGACATCGCGGTAGAAGATAGCACGTATACAGCAGGAAAGCGCGGTGTTGCCGGTACCGTCCTTGTTCATAAAATTCTGGGCGCGGCAGCAGCAGAAGGGCAGACACTTCAGGAAATCAAGGCGTTGGCTGAACGGCTTGTACCCAATGTGAAGACAATCGGCGTCGCGATTTCGCCGGCAACGGTTCCAGAAGTCGGAAAGCCGGGTTTTGTCCTTCAAGAAGATGAAATGGAATACGGTGTCGGCATTCACGGGGAACCGGGTTACCGGCGGGAAAAAATCAAGTCGTCAAAAGCGATCGCGGAAGAACTCGTTACCCGGCTGAAAAATGCGTTCAACTGGAAAGAAGGGGACCGGTTTGCGCTTCTTGTCAACGGGCTTGGGGCTACGCCGCTGATGGAACAGTATATTTTTACCAAGGATGTGCATGCCCTGCTTGACCGGGAAGGCCTTACCGTTCCGTTTAGAAAAGTGGGCAATTTGATGACGTCCATTGATATGGCCGGCCTTTCCCTCACGCTTGTAAAACTGGAAGATGAGGCGTGGCTTAAATTTTTAAAACGGCCGGTGTCCGTCCCGGCATGGGTGTAAAGGAGGAGGAAACATGTTAACAGCAGAAACAGCAACAGACTGGCTGCATCGTTTTGCAGAAAAAATCAATGAAAACAAAGCCTATTTGAGCGAACTGGACAGTGCGATCGGTGATGGCGACCACGGTTCGAACATGGCGCGCGGGGTGGCGGCTATGGAAGAAAAACTGGCAGCTGGCGGTTTTGCCACGGTCCAGGACGTCCTGAAAACAGCGGCGATGGCGTTGCTTGGAAAAGTCGGGGGTGCCTCGGGGCCGCTGTATGGCTCGGCGCTGATTGCGATGGCAAAACAGGCAGGGGAAAATGAACAAGATGTTGCGGCAATTGTAAAAGCCGGGCTTGAAGGCATCCAAAAACGCGGGAAAGCGGAAAAAGGCGAGAAAACGATGGTCGATGTCTGGATGCCAGCCTGTGAAGCACTCGCGTCCGGATCGCTGACAAAAGAAACCATTCAATCTGCCGTGGAGGCGACAAAAGAGATGAAAGCGACAAAAGGGCGCGCATCTTATCTTGGCGAGCGTTCCATCGGCCATCTTGATCCAGGAGCGGTGTCGAGCAGCTATTTGTTTGAAGCTTTGTTGGAAGGCGGGATTCTGGATGAGTAAAAAACCAGTCGGCATTGTTATTGTTTCTCATATACCTGAAATCGCAGCCGGTCTTGCCACTTTGTTAAAGGAAGCGGCCAAAGACGTTTCCATTACGTATGCGGGTGGCACCGATGACGGCGGTGTTGGCACAAGTTTTGACAAAATCAATGCCGCCATAGCTGAAAATAAAGCGGATGATCTGTTTGCTTTTTACGACCTCGGCAGCGCCAAAATGAATTTGGAAATGGCAATGGAAATGTCGGATAAATACATCCGTCTGATGGACACTGCCTTTGTCGAAAGTGCCTATACAGCTGCCGCGCTGATCCAGGCAGATGCAGAACTGGAAGAAATTTTAAAACAGCTGGAACCATTAAAGGTAAAATAAAAAATAGCCCGGGCCGGTATGAACGGTCCGGGCATTGCTTTTTTGTGGAAAAACATAGGAACTAGGCGACTGCCCCAATGGCCATGAAACGTGGGGCAGCCTTCATCAAGTTTTCACGAAAAAACGGATGCCTTAAAAGCCTGTTCTAAAAAATGGCCATCAAGAAAAAAACGAACCTCGCACTGTATGCATGTCAGAGATTCACGAAAAACCGGCCACTTGTCTCCCATTTTAAAGTCTATTTTGCACACCCACGCTGTATGGATGTCAGAGATTTACGAAAAACCGGCCGCCTTGCTCGTCACGCTGTATGGCGTTTGAAAGGCCGTCAACAAAACGGAATCCCGCGCTGCATGCATGTAAAAGGTTCACGAAAAACCGGTCGCCTTGCCTCCCACGCTGTACGGCGTTCAAAAGACCATTAAGAAAAAACGGACCTCGGGCTGTATGCCTGTTAAAGATTTACGAAAAAACCGGGCGCCACTTTCAATGTCATAATAAAGTGACTTCTTCCTCTACGCTTGCGGCAGCGGCAATGGACTGTTTTAAAATATCCAGGCCTTCCTGCAGCTGGTCGTCTGTAATGACAATGGGCATTAGAATGCGGATGACATTGCCGAAAATCCCGGCATCCAAAAGAAGCAGCCCCCGCTTGTTGGCTTCTTTCACAATCCGCTTTGTCAATGCTTTATCCGGTTCTTTTGTCGTTTTGTCTTTTACGACTTCAAATGCACACATGGCGCCAAGTCCGCGCACATCCCCGATAAAGGTAAACTCCTTCTGCCAGCTGCGGAACGTATCAAGCACATGTCTCCCGATTTTTTCCGCCCGTTCGTTTAATTTTTCAGATTCAATGATGTCCAGTACGGCAAGGGCGGCTGCGCATCCAAGCGGGCTTCCCGCATAGGTCCCGCCAAGTTCGCCCGGATTTGCCGCATCCATTATGTCGCTCCGTCCGATTACCCCGCTTAACGGGACGCCTGCTGCAAGAGATTTCGAGATGGTAATCAAATCCGGCACAACATCAAAATGTTCAATGGCAAAATAACGCCCGGTCCGGCTGAATCCTGCCTGAATTTCGTCCGATACGAACAAAATGCCGTTTTCCTGGCAAAAGTCATAAACCGCTTTTACAAATTTTTTGCCTGGCACAATGAATCCGCCTTCTCCCTGTACAGGTTCCATGACCACAGCCGCAACCGTTTCAGCGGCAACATCGTTTTGAAAGAAATTCCGGAACTCTTGGATCATATAGTCTTCATATTCTTCATCGGTCAAATTGCCGGGTTTCCGGTAAGCATAAGGGTAAGGGGCCTTATAAACTTCAGAAGCGAACGGGCCGAATTCGTATTTATACGGCTTCACTTTGCTTGTCATCGACATCGTCATTAACGTTCTGCCGTGAAAGCCGCGGGTAAAGCTGATAATGGCCGGCCGCTTCGTATATTTGCGGGAAATTTTAACGGCATTTTCGACGGCTTCTGCCCCACTGTTTAAAAGGATGACCTTTTTCTCCACATTCCCTGGAGCGAGCGCTGCCAATTTTTCAGCCAGTTCAATATAAGGTTCATACATCATGACGTTAAAGCCGGTATGGATAAAACGTTCAAGCTGTTCTTTGACAGCTGCGACAACTTTCGGGTGGTTATGCCCGACATTCAGCGTGCCGATTGCGCCGGCAAAATCAATATACGTATTGCCGTCCACATCTGTAACAAGCGCGCCTTTTGCTTCTTTTGCAAAAGCCGAAATGCCGTTGCTGACACCGCGGGGAACAGCTTTTTCCCTTCTTTCCAGCAGTTCTTTCGAAAGCGGCCCCGGCAGTGTTGATTTTACATTTGCATAAGTCATTTGATACGCTCCCTTTCACTTAGATAAAATGTTTTTCAATATTTACAAGGGGTACTTCAGCAGTATTTTCCGCACTTTCGAATTCCATTTCCGGCGGCTCTTGCTTGAATCCCTTTGTTAAAAAGGCTAAATAGATCAAACCGATGACAGCCCAAATGCAGCCAAGGATTTTTGCATTTTTATCTAAATTTATAAATAATCCGAAGTCTAACAATGCTCCAATCAATGGGATAAGAAGATAAAGCAAAAAATTTTTCCTGGACCTTTGTTTGCCACGGATATAATAAAAGAAAATGACATCAATATTTACAAAAATAAACGTGAGAAAAGCACCAAAGTTCACGAAAGAAGTGGAAGTTGTCACGTCCATTTTTAAAGCAAACAATGCAATGATGCCGATAATCACAATATCAATAATCGGTGTTTTCGTTTTTGAATTGATATAACCAAATATTTTAACAGGCAATACATTGTCCCTGCCCATGGCATACAACAAACGTGCCCCGCTTGCTTGGGCTGCAACCCCCGATGCAAATTGGGCGATAATCAATCCTGCCAGGAAAATGGCGCTGAATAAGTTACCGCCGACTTGTTTTGCAATTTCAAAAGCAGCGGAGTCAATATTTTTAAAATGTAAATAATCAGGCTGAACAAGATGCAGGACATAAGATGAGAGGACAAATAGTATCCCACCTATAAATGTAATCAGGAAGATTGCACTTGGAAGTGTTTTTTCTGGTTGAATGGTTTCTTCCGACATTGTGGTAACGGCGTCAAAGCCCAAGAATGAATAACAGGCGATTGAAGCGCCTGCCAGAATATAGGATAGAGAAGCATGGCTGCTATAAAACGGGCTGCTTCTAAATAAAGAATGCGCTCCGGTTCCGGTTACAACGTCTGAAATACATAAGGCGATAAAGATTGCAACAACCAGTAATTGGAAGACCATCATCAGGATATTTACATTTGATGTCATTTTGACACTGACAATATTAATTAAGGATGTGATCAAAATAAACCCGATAATCCATCCCCATGATGGAATGGATGGAAATGCCGTATTGAGGTATACAGCACCAATCAGCCAGATCACCATTGGCAGAAAAATGTAGTCGAGAAGGACAGCCCAGCCGATCATAAAACCGAGATGCGGGTGGATTGATTTTCTCGTATATGTGTAGGCGGACCCGGATTTTGGGAAGGCTTTTACCATTTTTCCGTAACTATACGCTGTAAAAAGCATTGCCGCCAATGCAACAATGTATGCTGTTGGTACCGTCCCGTGGGTTGTTTCTGTCAGAACTCCGTAAGTCCCGAAAACGATCATCGGTGCCATGTAGGCAAGGCCGAATAAAATGACTTGTGGCAGTTTTAAAGTGCGTGTTAAGTGAGTCTGTTTCTCCATATAAGGCACCGCTCCTTTTTAACTCTTTTGAAACATCGTGTACTGTTGTAACGGTTCATACAAATCAATCCTTCTATCTGTTAGATAATTTAATTTTTCGTCTTTTTTTTCGTTTGCTGGGATTTGAACTACTTCAAGCTGCTCGTGATTTCCCAGCTTTTTCGTCAATTTTCCGTCACCCAGAATGGCAACACTTTCTCCGAAAAAATGCGTTTTCAATTCTTTCCCGGCGCGGTTACATAGTATGACGGGAATCTGATTTTCCATAGCACGGCTTTGTGCGTAGATAAATTGATAATGTTCGTAAGGAGACATATTGGCCAGTGGCACAAGAAGCATTTCTGCCCCCTTGATGCGGAGAATTCTGGCAACTTCCGGAAACTCCAAATCATAGCAGATCATACAACCAATTTTCCCGAATTTTGTTTCAAATACAGGCAGCGTGTCTCCTGGTGAAAAGCAATTCGATTCCTGGTCAAAAAGATGTGTCTTCCGGTACACTCCTGCTATTCTTCCTTCATGATCAATCAGGATTGCGGAAATATAAAAAGTGTCATCCGCTCCTTTTTCCGGGAATGAGTAAAGTGCATGCATGCAGTTAGTTCTGCAAGCATTTTGGATCAGGCAGATACTCTCTCCTGAAGATAGATCTTCAGCAAGTTCATCCAGGCGGTCTGAAATATGATAACCGGTTAGGCACATTTCCGGGAAAATGATCAAATCGGCATGCATATTCTTTGCCTCATTCATCATGCTAAGCATTTTTTGCACGTTGCGGTCTTTACTCCCAAGTACGGGTTCCATTTGGGCAATTGCGATTTGAACCAATATCCCCCACCTCCTTGTCTGTAATAATTGTGTACAAAAATTGTATACAATTTATTGCGGCAAAAAATTTTAGAGATACTTTTGGATTACTTGCACAACGGGCACGGTATGCGCATATTCCTTTGAAAAGTCTACATCCTCTTCAATAGATGAAACGTGATGGTGTGCCATTTTTTTTGCAACAACTGGCTTTCGGGAACGGATCGCTTCCAAAAGCTCCAAATGTTCAGAAATGGCATTTGCTTCCTTATGTTCCGATGCATCATAGTAATTCAAAATAATATGGGATAAGCTGATCATCTTTCTTAAAGTCTCGATTAAAAATGTATTTCTGGATGCTTCAATAATGCTCAAATGGAAATTTTTTGTAGCCGCCAGCGACTGATGAAACGCTTTCTGCTGGATCAGTATTTTTTCTTTTTTTAGAAAAGCTTCCATACGTTGAATTTCAAAATCTGTGGCATAAGTTGCAGCCAGCTCGGTTGCTCTCGGCTCCAGAAGCTTACGCATCTCAAATATTTGCTGGGCTTCATTCGGGGTAGGACAGTAAACAAAAGCCCCCCTTTTTGGAATGAGCTCAATTAAGGAATCAAATTTTAATCTCTGAAAAACCGTCCGGACCGGCGTACGGCTGACACCAAATGCTTTGGCCAATGAACTTTCCTTTAGCTGCTGGCCCGGAGGAAATTCAGCATTTAAGATAGCGTCATGAAGAATCTGGTAAATTTTTTCCTCTGTTACTTTGCTGTTTGTTACCATGGCATCTCTCCTAAGTTGCGATTTATTTTACAACATTATGATAATGCAAAAATTATAAAAATACAAATATATTGTAAGAAATTCTTTCGTATTTTTTATTCAGACAGCAACATTTACAACTGCTAAACATGCGATTCTTTGACAAAACCCCCTCCTGCATTTAAGATGGGGATAACGGATTTGCATTGCAAATTTGAAGGAGAGACAAAAATGGAAGTTGCCATCCCGATAGATTTTGAGCAGATGAAAGAAGTCAAAACAGAGTTGACGCGGTTTATGATGTCGTATAAATTCGCGCTCCATGAAGTGATGACAAAAATTGATATTTTAAAAGAAGAATTTCAGTACGTCCATGACTACAATCCGATTGAGCATGTAAAATCACGCCTAAAGTCACCGGAAAGCATTCTGAATAAAGCGTACCGGAAAGGCTGTGCGTTATCGCTTGATTCAATCCGTGAAAACATCCGCGATATTGCCGGCATCCGGATTACATGTTCGTTTATTTCAGATATATATGAGATCAGCAAAATGATCCAGCAACAAAAAGATGTACAGTTAATTGAGTGCAAGGATTACATTCAAAATCCGAAACCGAACGGCTACCAAAGCCTCCATATGATCATCAAAATTCCGGTTTTCATGTCGGACAGGTCGGAAGAAGTGTATGTTGAGATTCAGATCCGGACAATCGCCATGGACTTTTGGGCAAGCCTGGAGCATAAAATATACTATAAATACGATGAGGATGTGCCGCAACATTTGAAGGAAGAACTGAAAGAAGCAGCACTGCAGGCAGCACAACTCGATGTAAAAATGGAGAATATCCAAAAAGAAATGAAGGAAGTCAAAAAACGAAACAGTGAAAACAGCGTGCACCAACTGATTATAGACGCTGAAAAGCTTCAAATCCCTAAAGATTTTTTAAAAGCAGCCTTAAATGAAACGGATGGGAAGGGATCCATTTGATCATTAATTTGAACGAAATGCCGGGGTTTGTCCGGTTTGAAATGGAGAAATTAGGGGAAATGATCGCCCCGAAACTGAAAAAAGCCAACCAGTATGCATTTTGGTCCAAACCGCTGATCTTTGTGGCAGCGCTCAATTTGTTTTTGTTGCTTCTCGTGATGCCGGCGGAGGACCGCTCGATTCCGCTCCTCCTTTTCTGTGCGGTTGCTGGGGCGTTCGGCATGGCGCTGTCGCAGGAAGCGCGCGTTTTGAGAAAAGAAATTACGAAACTCAGTTTTTCCTATATGAAAAAACGGATTGAAAAAAGCAGTATTGTCCCGGACTCGGTGAAAAAACGCTATGCGGCACTAATTGAAAAAGAACCGACGAATATTTTCCTCCATTTTATCCACTTTTTGGAAGAAGAGCAAAACAGAAAAAAAGAGCTTTGGTAAAATCCGCACGGCCCGTTGATGGCGTGCGGATTCTTTGAATTTTTATGGACGGATGGGAAAATCCAACACTCCTGCGGCATTTTTACGCTCGTTTGTCTGGATGCGTGGGGATTTTTGCCCGCTCGATAGGCCGGGCGTTTCCATGCAAGTTTTTCTCGCCATGCGGCTTCTTGGTGAGAATAGCCGGAAAACGGGCGAAACCGAAACACTTTGCATGCTGCTAACAATATAGCGGGCTGCCGCTTTTTCAAATAAGCGCTTTCAAAAGCAGATTTTGAAAGTGCTTTAAAAAAGGCTACTCTCTTTCCGGTTCGTGCCCGATTGTGATTAAGCGCGTATCCACGTTGATGTCCAGGTTCACATCGTATCCGCAGTTTGACACCTGGACGGATGCATCACGAACAGAGAAAGCAACCACCGTATCCAGTTCGCCATCCAGCACGGCAAAGGCATACTGGTCTTCCTGGTTTGTGTACAAATGGTATGATTCGTGAATGACAACGGTCCATCGGTATGGCAGGAATAATGTTTTTGTGCCCATGTCTGTCTCTCCCTGAAAAAATGTAGTTACCTAAACTATATTCGTTCCCTGGCGCCGGAATTCCTGCTTTCGCTGCGGCCCATTTTGCAACATCTGCCTGTGGAAATCGGCGGCAAATTCGATTACAATAGGAATTATGCGAAAAACGCCAGAAAAGAGGGGTAGAATGGAAAAGAAATCCATTTTTGGATTGACGATAGATCAATTGACCGGCTGGATGCTTGAACACGGACAGAAAAAATTCCGTGCCCAACAAGTGTGGGAATGGTTGTACCAAAAAAGGGTGAAAAGTTTTGCAGAGATGACGAATGTCAATAAAGACTGCCTTGCGTTGCTCGAGGAACATTTCCATATTCACACGTTAAAACAAGTGGTGAAACAAGAATCAAAGGACGGCACGGTAAAATTTTTGTTTCAGCTGAAGGATGGCAATTTAATTGAAACGGTTTTGATGCGCCAGCATTATGGTTTGTCGGTTTGCGTGACGACCCAGGTTGGCTGCAATATTGGCTGTTCCTTCTGTGCGAGCGGTCTGCTCCGCAAAAACCGTGATCTTGAAAGCGGGGAAATTGTCGAGCAGATTATGTACGTCCAAAAACATTTTGATGAAGCCGGAAAGGGCGAGCGGGTCAGCCATGTGGTCGTCATGGGGATCGGAGAACCGTTCGATAACTTTGAGAATGTGGTGAACTTCCTTAAAATTATCAATGCGCCAAAGGGACTGGCGATCGGTGCGCGCCATATCACCGTTTCCACAAGCGGCCTTGCACCGAAAATTTATGCGTTCGCTGATCTTGACCTACAGGTGAATTTGGCCATTTCCCTGCATGCGCCGAATAATGAACTGCGGTCGCGCATCATGAAAATTAACCGCGCGTACCCACTTGAAAAACTGATGCCTGCCATCGATTATTATTTAGAAAAAACAAATCGCAGAATCACGTTCGAATATATTTTGCTGAAAGATGTCAACGACCATAAGGAAGAAGCGCTGCAGCTTGCAAAACTGCTGCAGGACAAGCGTCATCTTGCCTATGTCAATCTCATTCCGTACAACCCTGTTAATGAGCACGGTTATCAAAGAAGCGAAAAAGAATCGATTATGACATTTTACGATACGCTCAAAAAAAATGGCATCAACTGCGTTGTGCGCCAGGAACACGGCACAGACATCGATGCTGCATGCGGCCAGCTCCGCAGTAAACAGATCAAAAAAGCAAACAGAACGGCGTAACAGCGAGCTCGCCCGTATTTTGGATTTTATCCAAAGCGGAGCGGGTTTTTTTACGTTTAAAAAAACGAACAAACAGGGTAGGTATAGGGTACAGCAATTATATGCTGAAAAAGTATTTTAACAATATATGAAGATCACAAGATAGGAAAGGAATGAGCGTAATGAGAGGAAAAGATGATGGAGACGAGGGCAGGCGTGTTTCAGTCCGTACCGAAGAAGCGGGAACAAGAAAAAAATCATTTTCCAAAAAAACTTTTCTACGTCTGATTACAATTATCTCTACGTTTGGCGGTTTACTATACGGCTATGATACTGGCGTTGTCAACGGGGCACTGCCATTCATGTCAAGGGCCGATCAACTTGATTTAACGCCGTTTACACAAGGGCTTGTCACAAGTACTTTGCTTTTAGGGGCAGCATTCGGCGCCGTGTTCGGCGGAAGACTTTCTGACCGGAAAGGGCGCCGGAAAACGATCTTAAGCGTCGCTTTTATTTTCGTCATCGCCACGCTTGGCTGTTCGATGGCGCCGAATGTGGCCACTATGGTTACTTTCCGGATGATTTTGGGCCTTGCCGTTGGCGCGACATCCGTCACAGTCCCGGCCTTTTTGGCAGAATTGTCACCTGCTGAACACCGCGGACGGATCGTTACACAAAATGAACTGATGATTGTCACCGGACAATTATTTGCTTATATTTTTAATGCAATACTGGCCAACACGTTCGGGGAAGCCGGAAACATTTGGAGATACATGTTGGCAATCGCAACATTGCCGGCTGTCGTTTTATGGCTCGGCATGCTAATTGTGCCGGAAAGCCCACGCTGGCTCGCGGCAAAAGGCAAATTTGCGATCGCGCTTGATGTTTTGCGGAAAATACGCAAGGAAAAACGGGCGCAAATGGAGTTGAATGAGATCCGCCAAACGGTCGAAGAAGATGCCAAAATGAAAAAGGCAACTTTGAAAGATTTAAAACTTCCATTTGTCCGCCGCATCATTTTGATCGGTGTCGGCATCGCAATGATCCAGCAGCTGACTGGCGTGAACTCCATTATGTATTACGGGACGGAAATTTTAAAGAAATCCGGGTTTTCGACAGGCGCAGCCCTGATTGGAAATATTGCCAACGGTTTGATTTCCGTTCTTGCAACTTTTGCAGGTATTGCACTTTTGGACAGAGTCGGCAGAAGAAAAATGCTGATCACAGGGCTTGCAGGGACAAGCACCGCGTTGCTTTTGATCGGAATTTTTTCCATCACGTTAAAAAACAGTCCGGCCCTGCCGTTTATCATTTTAAGCCTGACCGTCCTGTTTCTCGCTTCCCAGCAAGGCGGCGTGTCTCCGGTAACATGGCTCATGCAGTCGGAAATTTACCCGATCCATTTAAGAGGACTTGCGATGGGGATTTCGATTTTCTGTCTATTTATGACGAATTTCCTTGTCGGTCTGTTGTTTCCGGTTTTGTTAAACGCAATCGGCCTGTCGGCAACATTCTTCATTTTTACCGGGTTTGGCATCCTCTCCATCCTGTTTGTAAAAAAATTCGTACCAGAAACGAAGGGTCGGTCGCTTGAAGAAATTGAGCAAAGTTTCCATGCGCGGAAGGAGCGTTACTTTGCACGCAGAAGAAAATCAACCTTTAACCGGAGCAACCGGCCGCAGCACTTACATCACAGCGGCATGGACCGGTAAAAAATTTTTCGAAAAGGGTCCGGCGCGGGCCCTTTTCGCTTGTCCGAACATATAATAGAATAAGAAGTTTTTCCAAAAAGATGTAAAGTTTCCTGACGCCGAACAAGACAGTGTTTCAAAATAGGTGTATAATAGAAGTGAAAAATACAGATTTTACTGACTAAAGGAGGTGTTGTGAGATGTTCAACTGGCTGAAAAGAAAAAATTCAAAAGTGGTTACACTTGTTTCCCCGATAGCCGGCAATATGATTCCGTGCAAAGATACGGGCCAGCCAGGTAAGGGCATTGCCATCCAGCCGCTTGAAGGAAGGGTGCATTCGCCCGCAGCAGGAAGAATTACGCATATTTCTCCGGAAGATAACGCCATCAGTATATTGACAGACCAGGGGCTTGAAATTACAATTCGCCTCAATACAGAAGAAGCCGCTATGGAAAGTGAAGAATTTGTGATCATGGTCAAAGAAGGCGATCACATTACCGCCGGAACTCCGCTCATGGAATTTTCCTTTCAATTGACAGATGCCAAAACAGAAAATCTTTACTCCTCTGTCTCCGTTGCCAATATGGATCAAGTCGAAAGCATGGAAGTCCCGCCGGCTCAGACAATCGGCCTCGATGACTGGGTGATGCGGGTAAAAATGAAATCAGGGAACCGGGAATAATCTTTTTTAAAGAAGGTGGCTCCCATTTTTTACCGTTTGTTAAAAGGGACATAGAAATGCCGTAAAGGCTTTTGTTCTTTACGGCATTTTTGTGTGCATTGTAGAAAAATCGTTAAAATTGCTTTTCCGTGGCTGTGGTATGGTGAAAACAGGAGGTCGATCGCCATGCCAAAAAGGGAGTTAAACAACGGGCCGGTCATCCAAAAAGAAAAGGAAACCGTGTCACAAATGATTGCCATTTATTGCCGGAAAAAACACCACCGCAAGACGCTTTGTGAAGAATGCCTCGATTTACAAAACTACTGCTTAAAAAGGCTTTCCTACTGCCGGTTTGGCGAGGAAAAAAGCGCGTGTTCCAACTGCAAGGTCCATTGCTACCGGAAAGACTACCGTGAAAAAATCAGGGCGGTCATGCGTTTTTCCGGCCCGTGGATGCTTTTGTACCATCCCGTTTTTTCCATCCGGCATTTATTAAAAAAATAAGTTTGGGTGATGCATGATTTGTAAATGATTTTACATAAATGGATTTATCCGGCTGAATATATTATGATAAAACCGTATGAAATTCTTTCATCACCAAGGAGCAGAAAAATATGTATAAATTGATTGCCATTGATATGGACGGAACGCTTTTAAACGACCAGCATGAAGTCACTCCGGAAGTCCGGGAAGCTTTACATAAAGCGAAAAAGAGAGGCGTCAAAATCGTACTGTGCACAGGGCGGCCGATCGGGGGCGTCCGCCGTTTTCTTGAAGATTTATTGCTGAACGAAGAGGATGATTATGTCATTGCCTATAACGGTGCGCTTGTGCAAAATACGCATACGAACGGGGTTGTCGCGGAACGGTCGATTGGTTACGGGGATTTGGTGCGTCTGTACGGGCTCAGCCTCGAACTGAAAACGCCGATGCATTTTTTTGATCCGGAACATTTGTATACACCGAACCGGGATCTCAGTCCTTATACAGTTGTGGAATCTTATTTGACACAGATGCCGGTGCATTACCGGACATTGGAAGAGCTGCCGCGGGATATGGTAATTCCAAAAGTGATGTTTATTGACGAGCCGGAGAAACTGAGCCGGACAATTGAAGCGATTCCGGACTGGGTGCAGGAGAAATACACGATGGTCAGAAGCATGCCATTTTATTATGAAATTTTGCATAAAGAGGCGAGCAAAGGCAATGCTGTGAAACTCCTTGCCGGCCATCTCGGTATCCGTCGTGAGGAAGTGGTCTGTATCGGAGATAATGAAAATGACCTGACCATGATTGAATATGCCGGCTGTGGGGTGGCGATGGGCAATGCTGTCCCGAAAGTAAAGGCGATTGCCGATTTCGAAACGCGCACGAACAACGAACACGGCGTCGCATACGCAATTGAGAAGCTGGTGTTGTCGTAAAAAAGAAGGGTGCCCGCCGGCGGAAGGCAGGCACCTTTCTTTAAATTGGATTCGGGCCGGGCTGCTCCAGTGCTTCAGCGAGTTCACCGCAATCCGGGCAACAAATATAGGTGTCATACAAATGATACCCGACATAGCCGTGCGTCATCTCCTGCATATCCCAAATCGTTTCCCATTCCATATCGAAAGTCTTATTGCAATGCTTACAGTAAAACATCACACGCCCAAAATCTTCATGTTCCCTTTCCTGCTTCTTTTTCTTCAATTGGATCAAACCCCATTCTAAAAAAGTTTTAACTGTTCGGCTTTTGGTTTTTTGTGATGTATTTTACAGACAGGTTGTCCTTCTTAAAAATAATATTCAGTCTTTTCCTATCTTTTTTCTTCTCTGTATTGAGAGTACTTTCATAAGGTAAAAAGTTCAACTCCCCCTGTTTGGGCGACCCTAAACGGTATCTTCCAAATAGGACAAATTTGCAAACTATGATCTGCATCACGCCATTTTTACGCCGTCTTGTTTAAAATAAAGGATATGACAAAGAAAGAGGGAATCCACATGGAAATGCTGCATTGTGCCATGGTCGGCGGCGCGAGTGATGTTGCATTGTGCGCAGGCCTCAACCAGTTGAAAAATGAGCATAGGCACTTGAATGAACGAAAACGCGCATTGTATGAAACGGCAGGGCAGATAATAAACGGTGAACTCGAAAATAAGCGAGAAGCCCTTGACGCACTCCGGAAAGGGACTGAATCCTTTTCCGCGCAGTTGAAACATCATGCCGAACGGGAAGAAAACGTGCTATTTACCATGATGGCCCGTTACATTGGACGCGAAAACGGGCCGATCGCCATGATGGAATACGAGCATGATGAAGCAGAAAAATATATTGAGATTTTCTTAAATGGCACGAAAATAATGGATGAAGACCAGGCCGAAGTGCTCGCTTCCTATATCGTACAAATGTATGAGTTGCTCACAAACCATTTTTTCAAAGAAGAAAACGTCCTGTTTCCAATGGCTGAAAAGCTGCTATCAGCGGCTGAAAAAGACGAGTTGGAAGAAAAAGTCTGTACAACTGGATTACAGTGAAAATGGGCAAAAAGGGCTGCCCCGGAACCGGGAGCAGCCCCTTTTTACTGTCATGCCCATTTTTCCTTATAATACCGCCCGACGGAATCTGCGGTAACGATTGCTGCGTACACAAGGTCAGGCGTGACTTCAAACGGCATGTTATAAATCGTTTCGCCTTCCGCACAGGAAAGTTCAGCCACTTTCCGGAGCTTTTCCTCATTCAGTTCTTTCACGCCCAAATCCCCGAGCGTGACGGGAAGTCCGACACTCAGGCAGAAGGAGACCACCTCTTCAATTTCCGCTTTCGGCGCATCTTCCAAAATCAGCTGGGCGAGGGTACCGAATGCCACTTTTTCGCCGTGGTACATATGATGGGTTTCTTCGAGCACGGTAAGCCCATTATGGATCGCATGTGCCGCAGCAAGGCCGCCGCTTTCAAAACCGATTCCGCTCAGATAAGTATTCGCTTCAATGATTTTTTCCACTGCTTCCGTAACAAGATGTTTTTCCGCTGCCAGTTTTGCTTTTAAACCTTCCGAAATTTGCGTGTCATAACAAAGTTTTGCAAGCGCAATCGCCGCTTCCGTAACATGACCGCCTGCCATCGTCGTTTTATTTGCCCGCTTAGTGGCGCGCGCTTCAAAATACGTCGCAAGCGCATCTCCCATGCCGGAAACGAGCAGGCGGGCAGGGGCAGAGGCAATCACTTTCGTATCCATAATGACAAAAGTCGGGTTCAGCGGCAACATCAAGTATTCTTCAAACTCGCCGTTCTCTTTGTAAATAACAGACAGGGCGCTTGTCGGGGCATCGGTGGAAGCGATGGTCGGCGCGACAATCACCGGAATGTTATTGTAATACCCGACTGCTTTTGCGGTATCCAATGTTTTTCCGCCACCGATCCCGACCATGACATCGGCTTCTTGCGCTTTGCAGGCATCACAAAGCCGTTTGATTTCCGGTTTAGAACACTCGCCACCGAATAATGCCATTTGATACCCCGTTTCTTTGCCGGCATAGCTTTCTTCGACCGTTTTGCCGACAAGGCCGGTGACAAATTCATCCGCAATAATAAATGCTTTTTTGCCAAGCCTTTCCGTATACGCCGAAAGCCTGGACAATTCATCGGGGCCTTGTATAAACTTGCTTGGAGAGGTAATGATTTTCGTCATAGAAATGCCTCCTCTTTTTGTGAAAAATATAACAAGCACAATTCCATCATAACTTATTTTTGCAAATAAGAAAACCCTTTCATCCTATCATCCATACTTTTTCAAAAACGTTCAATTTTCGGGGAATAACAAGTAAAATAGAGCTGTATCGACAAAATGTGACAGAAATATGATGTGTTTTGAAGAAAAATGATATTTTTTGATTGAAAACGGTTGATTATGAATAACTATGTGATAAAATATCATCAGACGGAGGAATGAAGGATGTTAGCAGAAGAACGCTATCAAATCATTTTGCGGCATTTGCAAGAAAAGCATATCGTAAAAGTGCAGGAGCTGGTTAACCTGCTTAATGCTTCAGAATCGACGGTCAGGCGTGATCTTCAGGACCTGGAAGCAATGAATCTGCTCAGGCGCATCCACGGCGGCGCATCGCTTTTGCAACGCAGAAGTGAAGAACCGGATATGGATACGAAAACGCTCAAAAACGTTCAACAGAAAAGAATCATCGCCCAATTGGCGGCAAAAATGATCAATGACAATGACTGCATTTACCTGGACGCCGGAACGACCACGCTTGAAATGATCCCTTATATAGAGGGGAATAATGTAATCGTTGTCACGAACGGGCTCCCGCATGTGGAAGCACTTGTCGAGAAAAAAATCAAGTCTTACCTTCTCGGCGGGATGATGAAACGGACGACAAGGGCGGTGATCGGCAGCGTTGCCATGCAGACGTTAAACAGCTTCCGGTTTGATAAAGCGTTTCTTGGCGCAAACGGCGTTGACCCTGAAATGGGCTTTACCACGCCGGACCCGGAAGAAGCATTGATCAAGCGGCGGGCAAAAGAACTTTCCGAACAGTGTTATGTGCTTGCAGACAGTAGCAAATTTCAGGAAGTAGCTTTTTGCAAAATGTTTGACATTTCGGAGGCTTCTATTATCACGGATGAATTACCGGATTCCTTAAAATCTTCCATTTTAAGTAAAACGAAGGTGGTATGTGAGCAAAGCGGCGCATAAAAAAAGTTTTTCCTCCGCCATGATAAAAGCCCGCAGTTGAAACAAAATAACAAATGGCTGTCTCAGGCATCCGGTTTGGATGTCATGATAAGAGGTATTGTTTTTCTGTACTGGAAAAAGGAGTGAAATAAAATGAAAATAACCGATTTATTGGTCCAGGAGACCATGGTTATGGATATGCAGGCGACGAAAAAAGAAGAAGCGATTGATGAATTGATTGCAAGCCTGTCAAAAAGCGGCCGCATCAATGACCCGGTTCTTTTTAAAGAAATGATTTTAAAACGCGAGCAGGAGTCGAGTACAGGAATCGGCGACGGAATCGCAATGCCGCACGCAAAAACAAAAGCGGTCAATAAAGCAACTGTCGTATTCGGGCGCAGTAAAAAAGGCGTTGATTACGAGGCGCTGGATGGCCAGCCGTCATACTTATTCTTTATGATCGCAGCGCCTGAAGACGCAGCAGATACGCATTTGCAAACATTGGCGGCATTGTCGAGGCTTTTGATTGACCAGGAGTTTGTACAGCAATTAAAACAAGCCGAAACACCGGCTGAAGTGGCAAGGCTGTTCGATGAAAAACAAGCGGAAAAAGAAGGAAAAGAAGCAGCGGAGACCGGTGCCGGCAATGGTTCGGATGACAAATTGATCGTTGCTGTTACCGCCTGTCCGACCGGGATCGCCCATACGTATATGGCAGAAGATTCGTTGAAGAAAAAAGCGGAAGAAATGGGCATTCCGATCCGGGTGGAAACAAACGGCTCGGAAGGTGTTAAACACGAACTGACAAAAGATGAAATCAACCGCGCTGTCGGGGTCATTGTCGCAGCCGATAAGAAAGTTGAAATGGCGCGCTTTAACGGCAAACGCGTGCTGCAAACGCCTGTCAGCGATGCCATCCGCAAGCCGGAAGATTTGATCAACCGGGTACTGGAACAGCATGCGCCTGTTTACCATGCAGACAGCACGGAGCGCACTAATGACGATGAGCCGGCAGAGAAAAAGTCTGTATGGGGAACCATTTACAAAGATTTGATGAACGGAATTTCGCACATGCTGCCTTTCGTTGTTGGCGGCGGGATTTTGCTTGCGATTTCGTTCCTGATTGAAAGAACAGCCGGTGAACATAACACGATTTTTAAAATGCTGAGTGCGATTGCAGGCGGCGATACAGGGGCATTCCACTTCTTGATTGCGATTCTTGCCGGGTTTATCGCATCGAGCATTGGTGACCGCCCAGCACTCATGCCTGGTATGGTCGGCGGCTATCTTGCGTCTAGCTCGAATGCCGGTTTCCTCGGTGGTCTCGCAGCCGGTTTCCTTGCTGGGTATATTATCGTCTTTTTGAAAAAAGTATTTGCAGGGCTGCCACAGGCGCTGAATGGATTAAAGCCGATTTTGATTTTCCCGGTTTTAGGCCTCCTGATTACCGGCGGATTGATGTACTATATTTTTGACCCGATTTTCAAATGGATTAACACCGGTTTAATCGGTGGTTTGAATAACCTTGGCACGGGCAATGCCGTTCTGCTTGGTATTGTTCTGGGCGGCATGATGGCGATCGATATGGGCGGCCCGTTCAACAAAGCGGCTTACACGTTTGCGATCGGGGTATTTACTTCGAGCGGCAACACGAACGGCCTGATGATGGCTGCTGTAATGGCCGGTGGGATGGTTCCACCGCTTGCGATTGCGCTTGCCACCACGTTTTTCAGAAATAAATTTACGGATCAGGAAAAAGAAGCAGGCATTACAAACTATGTGCTCGGGCTGTCCTTTATTACAGAAGGGGCGATCCCGTTTGCGGCATCCGATCCGCTCCGTGTCCTTGGTTCAAGCATTGTTGGTTCGGCGATAGCCGGCGGGCTGACGCAATTCTGGCATATTAACATACCGGCTCCGCACGGCGGGATTTTCGTTGTATTCCTTGCCAACCATGCAATCTTGTTCCTTGTCTCCATTATTATTGGTGCCATTGTTTCCGGCCTGATTCTCGGGATGTGGAAACGGCCTGTTGCACAGAAAAACGGTTAATGCAGTGAAAGATATTTTGGATATAAAGTTAATTGGAAAGCGAAAAAAGACCGGTATTTCTGACCGGTCTTTTTTTAATTTCTGACATTTTTTAACAGGTCCGGCCAAATCGCTTGTACTGGTGCTGACTTCCGTTGCGAAAACAGGTTCACCCATTGTTTCGTCCATTTTCTGCTTCAGCAGGGCAAAAGATTGAAGCAACGGCCGGTCCGCGTTAACATAAAATCATCAAGATATTGCCATCTTCGCCAAAAAATTTCGGTACAGCTCGTTTTTTTACACGCTTTTTACGGATATTTGGGTATAGTTGTATTAGTGGATTTATTAGACATAAGACAAAGAGAATAAGGGGAAATTATTCCATATGAACATGTTTCTGATTTTATTGATCTTACTTTTACTTGTTGGCATCTCCGACATTTTAAATCATTTTATCCCATTTATTCCGGTGCCGCTTATTCAAATTGCACTCGGGCTTGCGTTCGCAGCCGTGCCGGTCGGGGCGCATGTTCCGCTTCAACCGGAATTGTTTTTCGTGTTATTTATTGCGCCACTGTTGTTTCATGATGGAAGAAATGTATCCCGCGAAGCGATGTGGAGACTGCGAAATCCGATTTTGCTGCTTGCGCTCGGGCTTGTTTTTGTGACGGTGTTTGCGGTCGGGTATATTACCCATCTGATGATTCCCTCACTCCCGCTTGCGGCCGCATTTGCCCTGGCCGCCATTCTATCCCCGACCGATGTTGTAGCGGTCAGCGCCATCTCCGAGCGGGTAAAAATTTCGCGCGTGATCATGAACCTGCTGCAGGGAGAAGGGCTGTTAAATGATGCATCCAGCCTTGTTGCATTTAAATTTGCGATTGTGGCAGCGGTCACCGGGTCGTTTTCGCTTGCTGAAGCCAGTGGCAGTTTTTTGCTCATCTCGATCGGCGGCTTTTTAGGCGGGGCATTGCTGGCATTTTTCATTATCCGCTTCAGGGTGCTGATTCGCCGCCTCGGGATGGAAGATGTCACGGTCCATATGCTCATCCAAATTTTAACTCCGTTTTTCATTTACCTTACTGCGGAACATTTTCATTTATCCGGCATTTTGGCGGTTGTCGCCGGCGGAATGGTCCATGCTGTTGAGCGTGAACGGGAACAGTCGCCGAATTTTTCCTACCAGATCGTTTCGCGCAGCACGTGGACGGTTTTAGCCTATATTTTAAACGGCCTTGTCTTCGTCCTTTTGGGCCAGCAAATGCCGGCTGTACTCGGCGAAATTTGGACAAGCTCGGCTTTTAATAACGGCACGGTGATTTTGTATATCATTGTGGTCACGGCCGCCCTTTTGCTGCTCCGGTTTCTCTGGGTGTACGCCGTGTGGTGGGCCGGATGGAAATCAAAAAAACAGCGCTTTGCAAAGCCTTCCCTAAAGCATACGGCGATTACAACGATATCTGGCGTCCGGGGGGCGGTCACGCTGGCCGGCGCATTCTCTATTCCGTACACCATTGCAAGCGGAGCGCCTTTTCCAGAACGTTCTTTGCTGATTTTTATTGCGGCCGGTGTCATCCTGCTGACGCTTGTGATCGCAAGTGTGTTCCTGCCGCTTTTGGCGAGGCGGGAAGGAAATGAGGCGGACCGTTCAGAACGGAAAGCGGAAAAAAATGCTTCAATCTTTATCGGGGAAGCGGCAATCCAGTCTGTGCGTGAGGAAGTGAATGACGAGAACCGGGAAGCGGCAGCGGCTGTGATTGACAACTATCAAAATATGCTGCATCAATTGAAAGCGGAAGAAAGTGAAATAGATTCACTTGAATTCAAACGGATTGAAACGGAGACCAGGATGAAGGCACTGGAGGCGGAAACAGAATATATTAATGCTTTGATGAAATCAAAACGCATTGACCAAGAGATGGCTTTTTTGTTCCTTGAATATATTCACCGGATGGAAATTGCCGTTACCGATAAAATGAAGTTCAGGTTTTTGAATTTATGGACCCTTTTCCGGAAAGGCGCCCCCAGGTTTCTTTTCCTCTTTTACCCGAATAAGGAAAAACGCCGCAAACAGCGGATTAACCGCTATGCGAAAATCAGACAAATTAAAATTGAAATGGCGGAAGCGGCGATCCGGGCCATTAAATCTGGGATGACAGAGGAAAACAGGGAAATTTCGTTTCTAGTCATTAGCGAATACCGGAAGTTTATCAGAATTTTGAGCAGGCCGAAAAATATGGAGGCATCCCTGAAGTATACCCAGATGGAAAGGGAGCTGCAGGAAAAGGCTTTTCAGGCCGAACGAAACGCTGTACAGGCGCTGTTTGAACGGGGGAAAATTTCAAGGGAGACGGCCCGCAAACTCCGCAGGCAAATCAATATCCGGGAAGTGTATTGGATGGAAGAACATCAACTCCATGCATGATATAATCATCTTAGAAGCCTGTGCCGGAACGATTGCGGCATCCGGGATCCTTTCAGGACTGACCTTTGTACCGCTTTTTCCGCACACGGGCTGGTATAAAATGTCGTAATCTGGCCGCTTCTATTGTTAACCCGGCGTCATTTTGTATAGTGAACATGATCCGGGATTGAAAGCCTCGTTGTATTTTCCGTATTTCAAAAAAAGATGAATCGGGGTGCCTGCAATGTATTTAACCATTCAGGAAACAGCGGAATATCTGTCTTTGCCGGAACCGGTGATTGAAAAATTGATCTTGCAAAGACGCATACGCGCCGTGCATGATGGAGAACAGTATTTGATTAACCGGGATCAGTTTGATATCTATTTGCAACAGCTCGAAAAATACAGGCAACTTGTGGAAGAATGGCTGAATGAACCGCTTCCGGAAGATCCGGACATCAAAGACGAGGACTAAACGGATATTGGAGGATTTGGAATGTTTGACAAGGTAAAAGGAAAGCTGATTGTGTCATGCCAGGCGCTGGAGGATGAACCTTTGCACAGTCCGTTCATCATGTCGAAAATGGCGCTTGCAGCAAAAGAAGGCGGAGCGGCCGGCATTCGGGCAAACAGCGCTGAAGATATCCGGGCCATCAAAGCGGAAACAGGGCTGCCTGTTATCGGCATTGTCAAAAGGGATTATGAAGGTTCGGAAGTGTATATTACTCCAACAAAAAAAGAAATTGACGAACTGCTTGCCGTAAAACCGGATATGATCGCGCTTGACGCGACCGGCCGGAAACGCCCGGGCGGCGAAACGCTTTCCGGTTTAATCGGATATATCCATGAAGCCGGTCTCCCGGTGATGGCCGATATTTCCACAGAGGAAGAAGGATTGCAGGCAGCAAGGCTCGGTGCGGATTGCGTTTCCACGACGCTTTCCGGCTACACCTCCTATTCTCCGAAACAGGGAGAGCCCGATTTTGCGTTGCTCAAGAAGCTTGTGGACGCTTTAACGATTCCCGTTTTTGCAGAAGGGCATATTGATACGCCGGCTGAAGCGAAAAAAGCGCTCGAATTCGGGGCGTTTGCAGTTGTGGTGGGTTCAGCCATTACAAGGCCGCAGCTGATTACAAAAAAATTCGCAGAGGCGATGAGGTCATAAAAAGCTTAATGAAAATGCTGGGTAAGCAGCAGAAGCGGCTTCTATAAGGAATGTAAACCGATACAGGAAGATATGGCTCTCATACGAAAGGTGAAGTGAAAAATGGAAGAATCATCTATATCAAAGCGGAAAGCGGAACATATCCGCGTTGTGCTTGAGGAAAATGTTGCCGGGAAAGACACCACAACCGGCTTTGAAAAATATCGTTTTGAGCATCAGGCGCTGCCTGAACTAGATTTTGAAGAAATCTCGACGGAAACGACTTTTCTCGGTAAGCCGTTGAAAGCCCCGTTTTTGATCAGCTCCATGACCGGTGGCACTGCTCAGGCCCGCACCATTAACCGGAACCTGGCGCAGGCGGCGGAGAAAAGAGGCTGGGCGTTTGCGTTAGGGTCAACACGGGCTGCGTTAGAAAGCCCGGAACAGGCGTATACGTTTCAAGTGCGGGATGTCGCGCCGCATATTCCGGTTTTGGCCAACCTCGGTGCCGTCCAGTTGAATTATGGCTACGGAATTGACGAGTGCCGCCGGATCGTGGAACTGACCGGGGCGGATGCTTTAATCCTGCATTTCAACTCCTTACAGGAAGTCTTTCAAAAAGGCGGCAATACGAATTTTAAAGATCTGCTTGTGAAAATTGAAGACCTTTGCAGCCGCCTAGAAGTGCCGGTCGGCTGCAAGGAAGTCGGGTGGGGCATCAACGGCCGCCTCGCCGAAAAGCTTTATTCCGTTGGCGTTTCTTTTGTCGATGTTGCCGGCTCAGGCGGGACATCATGGAGCCAGGTGGAAAAATATTTAACGTCCGATCCGTTGAAAAAAGCGGCAGCAGAGGCATTTTCCGGCTGGGGAAACCCGACGGCGGCGTGCATCACCCAAGCCCGCAACCTTGGCCTTCAAGGTACTTTGGTCGCAAGCGGCGGCTTGAAAAACGGAGTGGATGCCGCCAAAGCTATCGCCCTCGGAGCTGACTTGGCGGGATTTGGAAGAAAGCTGTTGCATGATGCCGTCCATTCAGTGGATGCACTGCTTTCTACTTATGAACAAACAGAGCTTGAGCTGAAGATTGCAATGTTCGGAATCGGGGCAAAAGACTTGTCCGCTTTGAAACAAACACCGCTTTTGAAAAAAATGTAAATAATGGCCTGGTTTGGACGCGTGCCGGTTTGGATTGATAAGCTTGACGAAACAAATAGATGGGCTAGAAAAATCTATCAAGACAACCCCGCTGCTTAGAAATTTGAAGCCGGCTGGCCCGGAAGTTTCGGGCGGAAAAATATTTGTTTAGAAATTTTAACCGTTTTCGCCAAATGTAAACGCCGGTTATTTAAGCCGGGGCCGCGGTGAAATAATCATAAAAATATTTGTTTGGAAATTGTAATCGATTTTGACAAATGTATGCGCCGGCTGGAGACGAGAATTCACCCGGGTAAAATGGCCATCAAAATAATTTGATTAGAAATTTTACCTGTCTTTTCCAGTTGAAAGCGCCAGATGTTTTAGACCTGTGGAGACATGAGTATAAAAAACACGGTCCGGAAATTTTACCGCGGTGAAATGATCATAAAATTATTTGTTTGGAAACTCGAACCAGCTTTGTAGATGTAAACGCGGGATATTTTAAGCCGGCGGGAGACGAGAATTTCACCTGGTTTTGGAAATTTTAACCGCCTTTGGCAGATGTAAACGTTGTATGTTTTAGACCGGTGGAGACACGAGTATAAAAGTCCCGGTCAGGAATGTGAACCGGCTGCATAAAAAACCCCGGCTCCCGTTTTTGGGAGGCCGGGATTTTTTATTTTTTCGCGCCTGCAAAATTTGACAGTTGGTTCATCAGTTTGCTGCGTGATCTTTTATTCCGCAACAAGTAGGCAGCACCTAAAGCGACTGCTGTCATGGCCATCGATTTTTTCATGATCCACCACATCCCTTCTTTTTTCGTATGTTTGTACTTTTCCCCTTGCATGCGGAATTAAACAGTTTAAAGCCAAAATGAAAAAGCAAACCCGCAAAAGGTTTGCTTTAATATGAACCGGTTAATGGGCAGGACGTGGTTTATGGGCCCGGTTTTGGAAATAATTTTTTATTGCCGGGATGGCGATACGGTCAAGTCCCCAGTAGTAAGATGCACTGCCTGTAAACAGCAGAATGATGGCGACGGTGTAAAGGACCGGGTTGGTGCTCGTTGTGCCGGCAAGCATAAAGTTCAGGTTCATAAACGCGCCTGCAATTAAAGCCGGGATGGTTGCCAGCCCGATGATCAGGCCGAGGCCAACTAGTACTTCCCCATAAGGGATCAGCACATTAAAAACATGGACATTCGGTATGGCAAAATGGGTGAGGAACGCTGCGTACCAGCCTTGAACTTCGGCATTTTCGCCAGCCGTTTTTGCCAGTGCCCCCTTTAAAAATCCAGCAGCATCAAACCCTCCCGTCAATTTATGCAAACCTGCTTCAAGCCATTGAATGCCGAGCCAAATACGGATGATTGCCCAGATAATGCTGACTTTGGAATCATGATACCATTTCATTTTTAACATCTCCCTTAGGATAAATGATGATAACATGTGAATTTCTTCACATATCTTACATTTTTAGAATACAGCGTTTGCAACGGAATTACAATGGATTCCGGACAGTTGTCAAGAATTTGTGATATATTTCACATTTGTGAACAAAACATTAAAAAAGCGGCAAGCCAAGCTTACCGCTTTGATTCGTTTCCTTCCCTTTCCATTCGCAAACCGCTTACCCAAGGTCCGTTGCCGTTTTGATCATGCTCCGGTTCCTTATTTTACCGGATTTCCAAAACTTCCTTCGAAAACCGATTCTTTCACAGGCCTGCGTGCAGAAGGCGTCTCTCTTTCCTGCAGGGAAGGAGGCAGCGCCTCTTTTTCACCCCGGTATCCGATGGCAATAAGGGCATCAATTGCATAATCAGCCGGGATGTTCAATACTTCACGTGCTTTTTCAAAATCAAAGCCTGTCATCGGATGCGTAGCGAGCCCTTTTCTGACGGCTTCAAGGGAGAGGTATCCCCACGCGGCCCCTGCATCAAAAGCATGCGAACGGATCGGGCCGGTTTCATTTTCTGTTTTCGAGAGAATAAGCGCAAAAACGGGGACGTTCTTGCACCACATCCGGTTGTATTCCCCGAGAAACGACAGAACTTTTTCCCTGTCTTCCTTTGTACGTGCAAGAATAAAGCGCCAAGGCTGATGGTTATAAGCGGACGGCGCCCAGCGTGCTGCTTCAAACAGGCTCAAAAGCACCTCTTCCGGTACTTCTTTTTCCAAAAAAGAACGCGGTGACCATCTTTCCAAATAGACTGGATCGATATCATATTGCGCTTCCCGCGGCGATAATGTTTTTACCATGGGGACTCCTCCTTATTGATGTCGTATCTTTTTTATATTAAAATACTTTAACTCGATCTACAAACGATTCAACTCGGACGAAAAATGTATTTGTGCACCTGTTATTGTATAATAGTACCCAGGAGAAAATATGAACAGGATGATCTGAATTGGTTGATTATTTGCTTTTCGAAGAAGATGTCGAGATGATGTATTCCCCTGCTATTTTCCATCGGGGAATGAGTTATTATATGCAGGGCCGGGTCAAAAAATTGATTTTTAATAAAGACTCCACCTGGACGGCAATCGTAAAAGGGTCCAAAACCTATTACGTCACTATTTACTATGACGAAGAATTCGGGGAATTTTCAAACGTATGTACATGCCCGGCACATGAACAATACGGCGAGTGCAAGCATGAAGTAGCGGCCATGCTTGCGATTGCAAATGGGGAGGAAGAGGCGGCAGAACCGAATATTGGCGATGTTTCGGAGACGCACCAGCATATGAAAACTTTACAATTGATGAATATTTTTTCCGGCCTTCAACAAAGCATGATGGAAACAAAACACAATGCCGCGAGAAAGCCACTCCGTCTTGAATATTTTTTAAAAGCTACGAACGTTTCCGGCTTTGGCTCTGACCACTTTTTAACCATTGAAATTAAAATCGGGCCCGGCCGGACATATGTGGTCCGCGACATAAAAGATTTCCTCGGCAATGTCAGTCGCGGGAACCCGCATGCATTTACAAAAAACTTCATTTATGATCCGGATGAACATGCGTTCGAAGAAGAAGATAAGGAAATTGTGGAGATGCTGCTTTATATGCTGTCCACCCAGCAATTGTACGAGGCTTCCATGGATCGTTGGTACAGATTTGCATTGGAGCGGGAACTGGTCATTCCGCCGTTTATCGCAAGGCCACTTATAAAGAAACTGGCAAACCGCAAATGCAAATTCAAATATGAACGTTACGCGGCAGATTCGATTGTCTTGCATCAGGAAGAAGAACTACCGCTTTCTTTCCGGCTTGACGGCAACAGCCAGGGTGGCCCGGGCTTTTTACTGCAGCTGAAGAGCTTAAAGGATTTGCTTTTATTTGAACAATACGGGCTTGCATTTTACAAAGGGGGATTTTATGAGCTGTCCCCGGACCAGCTTACCCTTTTAGCGGCACTTGAAGATTTTTACAAGAAAAGTGGCGATGAAGTAGAGGTCCAGCAAGAGCAGATGAGCCCGTTCCTTTCCAATGTGCTGCCGGGCCTAAAGCGGATCGGCAAAGTAAGGCTCGCAAATGAAATCAAAGGGAAAATCGTCCAGCCAAAACTGCAAACGAAAATTTTTATGGACAACGAAGACGAAAAGATTACGCTGCGGATTGAACATCATTACGGATCCCGTGTCATTGATCCGTTTACGGACGAAGAAACGCCGGATGATGATAAGATTTTGCTACGCGATGTGGAAAAAGAGCAGAAAATCATGATGATGATCGAGCAGTCGCCGCTCAAATATAACGGCAAACAGCTGTATTTGGAAGACGATGAAGAAGCGCTGTACGAATTTATTTTTACGATTCTACCGCAGCTTGAAGAAGAAGTGGAAGTGTATATTGCAGGCGGCATCAAATCGTATTTCCAGACGAGCCGCTACACGCCGGTTACATCGGTGGATATGGATACGAGCGGAAATTTTCTGGAAGTCAATTTTGACATGGATGGGATTGATGAAGAAGAAATCCGCAATGTGCTCCGGTCCGTAATCGAGAAAAAACGGTATTACCGGCTACCGGACGGGGCTTTTGTCTCCCTTGAAAGCGATGCATTCGAACATATCGGGCAGCTTCTCGAAGAACTGCATGTCCCGAAGAAAGAGCTTGAAGACAACCGCCTGAAAGTTCCGCTTTACCGCGGGCTCCAGGTGGAAGAGCTGATGAAGACGCGTGATAAATATGCTGTTAAATTCGGCAAAGCGTTCCGGAAGCTCGTCCAGCAGCTGAAAAATCCGGAAGATACGGATTTCGAACTGCCAAAAGGGCTTGAGGCAAAGATGCGTGATTATCAGGTGACCGGGTTTCAATGGTTCAAGTCGCTCGCCTTTTACCGTCTTGGCGGGATTCTGGCTGATGACATGGGGCTCGGGAAAACATTGCAGAGCATCTCTTACATGTTATCAGAAAAAGAAGCGAATCCGGATATCAAGCCGTTTTTGGTTGTGGCGCCGGCATCCCTTATTTACAATTGGAAAAGCGAGATTGAAAAATTTGCACCGGGGCTGTCGTCGATGGTTATTGCCGGCACGCCTTCCGAGCGGAAAGCCTTTTTTGAAGCGGGCGAGCTGCCGGATGTGTTGATCACCTCGTACCCGACGCTGCGCCAGGATATCGAGGAGTACGAAAAGATTGAATTCGATACTTTGATTTTGGATGAGGCCCAGGCGATTAAAAACTATGCGACAAAAACAGCCGCCGCCGTCCGGAATGTGCAGGCGGGGAGAAGATTTGCGTTGAGCGGCACGCCAATTGAAAATTCCATTGATGAGCTATGGTCGATTTTTCAGGCGGTTCTCCCGGGCTTTTTCCCGCCGCTGCCTGAATTCCGGAAAATGGAGCAGGAAAAAATTTCGCGGATGGTGCGGCCGTTTATTCTGCGACGCGTCAAAAAAGATGTATTGAAGGAGCTGCCGGATAAAATTGAAACCAATCATTTGTCCGAGCTGACGAAACCGCAAAAAGAGCTTTATCTGGCGTATTTGGACAGAATCCGGCATGAAACAGCCCAAACGCTGGCTGAAGGGGATTTTAACCGGAACCGGATTAAGATCCTGGCGGGGCTTACCCGTCTGCGCCAATTGTGCTGCCATCCGTCGCTGTTTGTGGAAAATTACCGGGGCGACTCCGGGAAACTTGAGCAGCTCGTTGAATTGGCGCATACGGCGATTGAAAACGGGAAGCGGCTGCTGATTTTTTCGCAGTTTTCCAGCATGCTCCAGATGATCCGGACGCGGCTTTCTGACGAGGGCATCGATTCTTTTTATCTTGATGGCCAGACGCCGTCACGGGAGCGGGTCGAAATGGCAGACCGGTTTAACAGCGGCGAGAAAAATGTCTTTTTGATTTCGCTCAAGGCCGGTGGTACCGGCTTAAACCTGACCGGCGCCGATACTGTTGTGCTGTATGATTTGTGGTGGAACCCGGCTGTTGAAGAACAGGCAGCCGGCCGCGCCCACCGCATCGGCCAGAAAAACGTTGTCCAGGTCATCCGCCTGATCGCCCGCGGCACCATCGAGGAAAAAATATACGAACTCCAGCAGAAAAAGAAAGAACTGATCGAACAAGTCATCCAGCCGGGCGAAACCATGCTGAACAGCCTGAATGAAGAGGAAATTAAAGAACTGCTAGGCATGTAAAGAAAATGCTGATGCGTTTGCATTTACGGCCTGGTGGGGACCGGTATGTAAGGAGGCTTTGAACATTCAAAGATCGGCATTTCTGAAAATCCAAGCAGCTGGCCAAGAATTGAAACTTTGGGACTTTCAGCAAGGATAGCAAGGATGCTTCAGGTTTCCCGATTACGGGAAGCCTTTGCTGACGCCCTAAACAAAGTTTTCGCAGCTTTCAGCAAGGATGCTTCAGGCCTCCCGATTGCGAGGCTTTCCCTTCCCCGGGAGATGGCCGGGTATATAAAAGAGAATTACCTGGTTGGAACTTTCCCAGCCTGATGGAAAAACCCCCGCAGTTATTTGGCTGCGGGGGTTTTTGGGATGGGGGAGAACTATTCTTGGAGTGAAATGCAATTTTTTAAGCTACCTGTTGTTACGAGCGGCTTCCATACACAACGTGTTAAAGTTCAACAATATTGTTAGTTAATAAAAAAAATACTGTTTAAATACATAAAAGGTTATGGTTCAAGACGATAACATTATTCTACTGGATAGCGGCATGAAAGTAAATGTCAAGTATTCACAAACCTTTATCAAGTATGTTTTTTATTAAATAATCCCTTTACAATTTTTTTGAAGTGGTTTAAAATACCATTATAGTTCATTGAAAATTGGAAAGGTGGTGAGAAAATGAATTATACTGAATACATTATTACTACCCTGCTAAAAAGGAATATTCGTGCTGTTGAATTGCAAGAAACACTTGGGAAATTTATCAATCAAAGCATGCTTTTAGAAGAAGGATTAAAGAAATTTCATGAGGAGAGAAGGCCGAAACTATATGTCTTTTCAGGCCTTTATCCTGTTGAAACGCAGTCAAAATTATATAAAGCGGGAAAGGTCTATGTTTTCCGTATCCGCTCATTGGATGAAAAAATGATTACTTCGCTGATTTCTTGCATGAAGGAAGTTAGCAGCGAAACGTTCCAAGTGCTTGCGACAGAAAAGAAACGAGTGGCATATAAGCCGATAACAGAATTGGTTACAATTACACCATTTATTGCCACGATTGACAACAAACCATGGATGCCAAATCAACACAGTATTGGATTATTAATGGAAAGAATGCATATGAATGCAGAAAAAAAATATAAAACGTTTTACAAAGAAGAGCTCAATTGCTCCCAGTTTGTACAAAGGGTGGAAATTACAAACCGTAAACCGATTGCGATGACTTATAAAAACATCCGATTGCTTGGACATAAAGCAAGGATTTTTGTTAATTCGGATGAGGCATCTCAAAAACTGGCTTTTACTGTTTTGGGGGCAGGTTTGCTAGAGAAAGGAAGTTCTCTCGGTACTTCGTTTTGCTTTGCGAATTTTTTAAAATTAAACTGAGGACAACGACGAGACAAGGCGTGCTTTTTGCCATGAATTATCCGATTGACTTCAGAAACTGATGGGTTAGCCTGCTTTGCTTCCATAGCTGAAGCAATAATCATAGCAATCTAACATTTTCAATCGTGAGAAGGTTATGGAAAGGGGGAGAATAATGCTAAAAGATCTTGTACCCAAATTTTTTGAGGAGTTAAATGAGCACCCAGGCCTAATTTTGGACAACTATGATCTAAAAGAAGGAGCCTATTTTCGCCTTTTTTTAGATCGGACGCTGGAAGAAAATCTTGCAAATCTTGAATATGTTATCATTCGAAAGAAAGAAGAAGTTGGAGCCGCAAAAAAAGATATTGTAAAGTGGTTTAAGATTAGGGATTATTACAGCTCTCTGCTGTATGATAGCACCAATAAAGCTGTGGATAACCAAAAAAAGTTTCATAATACCAATGGCTTAACCTTGTTTGTAAAGTCAAATATTATTATGGACAAGGAAGCAAAATTTCCGGTTTCGGAAATATACCCGCATTTGGAAAAGTTTTATACAGATTATTTACCTAAAGCAGGGGAAAAACTATTTGATTTGTATCCGCTGCAATCAAAAAGTAAAAATAAGAAATCTGTTGAATTAGCGGAGAGACAGGATTTTTTTAAAAAGGAATACGGTAAATTAGTTGAATATCTGCACTCCGAAACTCGTAAACAACTTTACCAGAAAGTCCAAGACTTTTGGAGACAATATTTCGATCAATTTTTATTAATCATTCAAGAGATTATCCGTGAAAATAAGATTGATAACTATATCAAAATTTTTTTTGATGCTGATGAGGATATTTATCGGAAAGAATACCAAATATATGTACTTCCAAGAATCTTTAATGTAAATGATTATAATCAGCTTAATCACGGAAAAATCTTGGGTTTGCCAGCGTATGACGTAAATATGAATGCAAAAAAACCTTTTTTAGAACTTAAGTCGATGAAAGCAAAGGTGCCGACCCGTGTGACAGTCGAGGAGGCACTTGTGATTAAAGATCTTTCTAAATGGTTGGAGCAACAAGGGAAATTTAAAGAATATATACTGCCGGGCAGTAATCCTTTTGCAATTGACAGGGAGAGGTGGCTTCGGCGAGATCCTGGAAGCATTCATATGCGTTTGGATAAAAATGGAAGCATTGAATATTTTGAACAAGTGCCATTTAAAAGCAGGGAAAAACTGTTAATTGAAATTGAAAATTTTTTGCAAATTGAAGAAAAAGATAACGCCCAAAAATATGTTAAATATTATGACCCAATTCAATCAACAGGACAATTGTACCACCAGATCAATGAGTTGTTTTTTAATAATTATTTAAAATACGGATTTTTTAATTCGGACATCCCGAAAGTAAAAGAAAATGAATTTCCGGGGGAAATGCAGACGATTTATGTCATGGCAAGGCAAGCATTGTATGACTTTATCTTTAAAGGAACAAATCAAACAATCAAGCCGTTTATAAAAAAGTTTTCACGGCAGCTTATAGAAATACAAATATGCAAAACGAGTAAAGGGCTTAATTTCAAAAAAACGGCCGAAGCCTTTTTGTTGCGGACAGCTTTAATGAAATTCATTGGATATGAGGAGGGGAGCATTTTGGCTGCAACTACAAAAGCGTTATATGAAAAATTAAGTATAAAACTAAAAGATAAAGAAACATTTGTAGAATGCGAAAGTGATCCGGAATTTTATTTTCTTGCCGGGCAACTGGGGTATTATTTGCTTTTCCAATCCGAGGCGAAAGACAAAAACTTCGGGATGGCTGAACCGATCATGCAGATAAAATATGCCAATCAATTAAAACGACATTTAAGAGATTTATTTGAAACATACAGCCATGCAATTAAATTTAATTATATGACTGTTAAAAATGCAATGTCTATGGTGCTTGGCTATTTAACTTCTAGAGAAAGGATAGACGAGACGAACAAGAACTATTTGTTCGCGGGATTAATTGGGAAAAATTTGCTACTGCAATCAAATAAAAAAGAGGGGGACAAACAAGATGGCGAAGCTAAATAAAAGAATTTATGGGATTGCCGGAATTGGCGCATATATGTCGAACTGGAATGCAGATTTTACAGGTCGGCCCAAGACAACCAGTACAGGAATTGTGTTTGGCAGTGACAAGGCACTGAAATATAGTATTAAACGGTACTGGGTGAATCAAGGTGACAAGGTGCTTTATTATAAATCTTATATTGTTCAGGATAAAGGTGGGGACAAAGCAAAACTGCAGCCAAAAGATTTGACAGAGCGGTATCAGGAAGTATTCCAAACTGAGTTGACTGACAAAACACCTTCTAAAGAAGTGCTGAAAAATCTTTTTTCCGCTGTTGATGTAATGAATTTCGGAGCTACTTTCGCCGTTAAAAAACAAAATATTGGTCTGACCGGTGCGGTTCAGATTGGACAGGGCCTAAATAAATACGAAGACACAAATGTGGAAATTCAGGATATTTTATCACCTTTCCGTAACGCGAATAAGTCTGATGCGGATGCCTCTTCTCTCGGTAAAAAAATTGTCAGTAATGAAGCCCATTACGTCTATCCGTTTAGCGTAAATTATAATCATTATGATGAGTATATTTCCCTTCTCGATGGATTTGAGGGCTATACTATCGAAGCATACGAAAAATTAAAGGAAGGACTTCTGCGCGGTGCGACAGCGTTAAACACAAACAGTAAAGCAGGCTGTGAAAACGAACTGGCCCTTTTTGTGACTTGCCGTGAGGGTAGTGAACTGTTTTTGCCGCAGTTGGACAGTTATGTGGAAGTTTGGAAGGAAGGCAGCCAAATCATTTATAATTTGGTGGCCTTAGAACAATTTCTCTCCCAATTTGGTGACGACATAGAATTGATTGAAGTATTTTATAATCCTGTAAGAATTGCTGTGAAAAAAGAAACAAATTTATTTGCAGAAAAAAACATCTATACCTTTGAGCAGTTGTAAAGGATGTGGGAATATTGAGAGCGATCGCATTTGAATTGAGGGGGAGAACTGCCTTTTTTAAAAAACCCGACGTGAATGCCAATATTTATTTTACTTACAGCCACATTCACAAGATCGCTCTTCTAGGAATGCTTGGGGCGATTCTCGGGCTTAAAGGTTATGAAGCACAAAGCCGTGATATAAAAGCGAATGGCGATAATGAGGCAAACCGGTATCCTGAGTTTTATGAAAAACTGAAGGATTTAAAAGTAAGCATAGTACCACATGGAGACCGGGGTTATTTCTCTAAAAAAATCCAGGTTTTTAATAATAGTGTTGGATATGCCAGTTTTGAACAGGGGCAGAACCTTATTATAAAGGAACAATGGCTAGAAAATCCACATTGGACTGTTTATTTGCTGGATGACGGAACTGAGATTTGCATGGAACTTTTTAACCGCTTAAAATCCCATCAATCAGTATATCTACCTTATTTGGGAAAAAATGATCATCCGGCTTCTATTACTAAAGTACGTGAAGTTGAACTGGAAAACGCATGGGCACCGGGTTCATGTATCGATTCTTTATTTTGTTCTAAGGGGGTAGACCTTGGAAGAAGCAGAACGGAGCCTTATCTATATCAGGAGTTTTTGCCTATTATAATGGATGATATATTAAATAGTTATGTTTTTGAACAAATGTTTTTTACAAATCAAGTTGTAAATAAGATACAAAATAGCAATGTAATTTATTGTGCCGAAGAAAAAAATTTATTTTTCTTTTAATCGAGGAGGGGAGCGGCATTGCGTCGTATTAGAGAATATATAGCGCATATTCCGCACGTAAATTTTTCCATTTTATGATTTTTTTAAAGGAATTTTCCCCTTCTTTGTAGAATTGAATGATTATCTAAACTAGGGGAAGACGAGGGAATTTTTATGTCAGATCAAATTTT
>Ga0207748_1000272_pt1 | contig 45505 bp, 45 predicted proteins | sample HigsolmetaGSP13D_FD_184841 | JGI IMG/M metagenome (GOLD analysis project Ga0207748, IMG submission 184841) | High solid enriched microbial communities from the Joint BioEnergy Institute, USA - SP1-3-D (SPAdes) | ecosystem: Engineered > Bioreactor > SSF (Solid state fermentation) > Aerobic >...
AAAAAAAAAAAAAAAAAAAAATCTTCCGCTGATCGTCCCTGCGCTGCTCTGTCAGACCGGTTGGACTCCGTCCCCGTCTCGACAGTTCTGCTGCAGCCATCATGGGCCGCTCGCGTGGTAAGTGCAACAAGTGCTTTGGCATGCTGGTGAATACTGTCTCGGGCCGCGGATTGCTGATCTGAATCCCTTGCGCCTGGCGCAGCAGTGCGCTCCTTCATCTCGGCCTTCGGGGTCCCCTCCCGCAATCATGGCCAGACGACGCAGGAACCGGAGGCTTCGACGTTCGGCCCGGCGTCCCAGCCAAAGGTCGAAGAGACGCCCTCCCCGCAGCCCGTCCGAGAGTCGTTTATCATGAATCCGGAACGGTCGAGCTCGCGCCCCGCGTCGATGGCCTTCACTAACCAGCCCCCGTTGATGGACGTTGCAGAAGAGACGTTGCCTGAGCTGTTGCCCATCTTTACGTTTCTCAACAGCCATTCGAACAAGTTGTACCAAGAAGGATATTTCCTGAAGCTTAATGATTTGGATATTCGTATGTGGATCCGCGTGCGACGTGCGGGAGGACTTGGCTGATTTGAGATATAGATGGACGACCCTGTCCCGACCGACACTGGGTGGAATGTTACGCACAGCTCGTGGGGACGGTCCTCACACTGTGGGATGCAGCTGCGCTGGACGCAGCGGGCCAAGATGGAGAGGTCGCGCCCACGTTCATGAACCTGGCAGATGCATCGATAAAGATGGTAGGCAGGCATCTTTGTCAACAGACTAGATTCTCGTGCTAAACCCCCGCGCAGATCGAGACATTGCCCACCCGAGATCCAGGGATGCAACCGCTACAGAACGTGCTCAGCATCTCTACGGCTGGCAAAAATCGATTCCTGCTGCATTTCAACTCGCTACACTCGCTGACGCAGTGGACGGCTGGTATCCGTCTGGCTATGTTTGAGCATGCCTCCCTACAAGAGGCGTACACGGGCTCCATCATTGCCGGAAAAGGCAAGATGCTTAACAACATCCGGACCATCATGGAGCGCTGCAGATTCAAACAAGAGGACTGGGCTAGGGTGAGGTTCGGACCGGGAACGCCGTGGAGACGCTGCTGGTGCGTCGTCACTCCACCCGACGAAAAGGAGTACCAGAAATTCCAGAGGTCCATGAAGAAGAGGTCAGCTTATGACCGGGCGCCTCGGATGGTCACAGGCAACATCAAGTTCTACGACAGCAAAAAGACTAAGAAGGCACAGCCGATTGCGACCATCACCGATGTATACGCGGCGTACGCTATCTATCCTCAATCGAAACCCCTCATCGACCAGTCGACGTTGGTCAAGATCGAGGGGCAGATAACCATCCATTCACAGCCACAGTCTACAACTGAAGGGTTTGTCTTTGTCATGCCTGAAGTTCATCCCGCCGTGTCGGGTTTGGAGATGATGCTTCGTTTCCTCTTCCCAGTCTTTGATACTTTCGGTCTGTATGGCCGGCCGACGCGGCTCATTGCGGATACCAACAACACGAAAAGCATCATGTTTGCGTTTCCCAAGCACAAGCGTTACGGCTATCTCGACATCTTGGATGTGGCCAACCTGATCCATACGGAGGGTAGCCAGAACTGGAGCGAGAGGGAATGGAGAAAGCAGCTGAAGGAGGCAACCGCTCGTCGGATGGCTGCGAACGGCAGCAGGACCAGCAGCATCGCAGGAAGTAAAACGCGCCACAGATCCAGCCTGCCTTCCCGCAACAGCACCGTGCGTCGCGAGGACGCCGCCGTCCGCCACGTTTCTTTTCCCGCAAGCAGACCCGAGTTCAATCAGTCGGCAGATGCCATTGTCCATGCCACACCCAAGGCTGAGTCTGTCACCTCGGATGCTCCTGCGTCCATTTCTCATGCTCGGACAACCTCGGATACCGCTGGATTTGCTCCTGCCCGTCAACAAGACGAGTCATCCTCCCAGTTGAATGGCCACCGTCCTGGAACGAATGGATCCAATGACCGTAGCAGCTATGACAGCGACAGAAAACAACCGGAGGCTACCCATGCTGAAGTGATCGGACAGTTCGGACCTAGTTCTCCCCCTGCTCCTGTAGCTAGCCCGCCGGCCTTTGTGCACAGTCCCGGAGAGGTTCCTCAAACTAGACCACAGCCTTCACCGGAGCTACGGAGGGCCAACAGCCGGATTTCTCAAGCCACGCTTGCGCAGATGGTTGACGCAGGAAGAATGAACGGAGCCGCGGCCACCACTGAATGGAAGGATCATGAAGGCAGGGAGCCAGACAGGCCGGGCCAGCGAGATGTAATATATGATGATGATGCCAGACCGTTTGGAGTCTCTGCTGACGCGAACCTTGCACCCCAAAGGACTCTAGCGAATGAGGCCCCGAAGTCGCAGGAGCACGCTCCGCCGGTACCAGCTCATAGGCCGGATACGATCAACATGGATACCACCGAGACACACAGTAGACCCCCGAAACGCCCCGGAAACCTTCCTCCCCTCAACACTGCCAAAGCTATCACCCGAAAACCTGTTCCCCAGCGACGACCTCCAGAGCCACGCCCGGAGCCAGAACGAGAACCAGAACCAGAACATCCTGAGCCAGAGCCGGAGCCGGATCCAGACCCCCCAACGCCTGCCACGCAGACTAGCTTGGGAAGCCTACGCCACGCTGTGGATGAAGAGGCCCTGAATCGAATAATTACCCGTCGAGACACCCTCTCCCCTGATCAGGATATCCGACCGGATGAGGAAAGTGTCTACGATGACGATGACGACTCGGTAGCCTCTCCGGACTACGCCAGTACGCACAAGTCCACAGACACCAAGGATTCTGCAGCGTCGGCCCCCAGGCCTAGGATGGGCGTCATGAAAACAGTTGGGGCTGGCCCAAAGGAGGATGATGTGGTGATCGGTGACGCGCATTATTCGCGTGGTGCGCCATCGACACCGAATCCAGATATTCCAACTGTTGACTTCGGACCTACTCTGTCCTACATGCCAACCACCAGGCGCCCGAGTACGTCGGACACGTTGAAAAAATTTGGACATGAGAGGACCGACTCGGATGCAACGGCCAAGGGGAATGACAAGAGGTTTTCGACTGGAGCAAAATTCAGCCCAGGCGTGGTTGGGTCTCACGACCGCCCTCACTCAAGGTCGCCCAGCCAGGATGAAGTTCGGCGGAGCCTGCTCTGGCAGCCTGGCATGACTGCTGGACCTGCCGCAGGCCACGGCCCCGGACTCACCCCGGAGCAATTTGTTCAACAACGGGCAACTTCCAATCGAGTTAACTCGCCAGTGTATCTGCATCGCAGGACGCCTTCGACCCCACCTCCCCCACGGCCTCCTTCCGGTGATTGGACAGCCCATGCGCGCCACCAGTCCTACGGCAGAGATCTTCCCCCTCGTCCTCATTCCCGTGGTGCCAGCAGCATGTTGGGTCACAATGATATCTCTTCTCATCTATCCGCCCGAGAGCAGGAGCACGTCGCTCGGATGACTGGCTCTTCCTTCTTCAATCTTTCGAGCAGCAACAGTAAACAGCAAGCACCGCTCGAGCCTGGGGGCCTTGTGAGCGCGATTGATGCACGTGAGCGAGAAAAGCAGGAGATGAAGGAAGGTGTGAGTAACCAGATGGTGCAGCATGCCATCGCCCAGCGCCAGCAGCAGGTGCAGCAGCAGCAGCAGCAGGCTCAGGCGCAGCAAGCCCAGATGTATGCAGCCCGGAAGCATGCCTACCACCAGAGCATGTACGAGCTCCCTGCTGCCAATCGCACTTGGGATACTTTCAACCAAATGTACCAAGCCAATGGGCAAGGCCAGCGGCCCCGGAGTGGATATTTCACACCTCAACACCCGCAATCGGCGTATCCGCAGAACCAGTACCAGTACTACCAGCAGCATCCCGGCTACTATGGCGGTGCCAACGGAGCGCAGTTCCCGCAAAACCGCTAATCCACCAACCCTTTCCGTGACGGATCTCGATGTTAGATTTTCCTATGTGATACGTTCATCTTTCTTCTTACACTCGTTTGTTCTCTCCTGTACAATTTACTTGACATCGGCACCATATCTGTTTCATTGTCTTGTTCATATCACTTTCGGTCTCACTCCTTAGAGCTAAATTTTTTTCAGTTTCTTGTTTCTGGGGAAAAGAAAATATCCTCTCCATTTGAAATATTCACTGATCTGCGCTGTCGTCAGCTCATGCCCGCATGATATCCTCGTTTTTTGAAAGTCGGTGTCATATATCTCTCTCCCTCCTTGTTTTGTCGCATCCAACGGAGTTGGAAGATAGGGTTCGGCGTCTTGTCTTCCATTTTCGAGTCTATCCTAATATTTTTCTTTCTTTCTTTCTTTCATTTATTATTTTTGTTATCTAACAGGGTTGGGAAACCTAAGAGAGGCTTATTAGTGACAAGGGAGAGGGAGAGAGACATTTCTGTTTTGCTTTGCGGCCTGGATGTACTGTATATATCTGTGGATTTGTTGTACTGTATGTACATACAGCGGTGAATCATCATACCATTGTTAGTTTTTTTGGCCCAGAATCTATTACTACCTAATAATATATCGATTCTTTGCTGTTCTGTCTTTTCCTGTTTCAAGAGATGGAAGGTACTCCGACTCGGTATATATAAGCAGCGGCCTAGGTAGTTAAGTTTTTCCTCAGAATTACTTAGAAGTCAGTGAGGTACTTGAGTCACAGGTACTGCACACAGGATAGATGGAAATTTGTCTTGGTTTAGCAGGTTACCAGAGAAGTTACCCAACGCCGAGGCAAATGCAGACTTTTGAAGACGCTTAACTAGACAAAAATGATAAACTCGCTTCCCAAAATAAAACAAGAAGTCGGATAGATAGAAATGGAAATGACCAAAAATAATGCTCCATGTAATCCGCACCCGAAAACGCCCTACCTTATTGCTAGATAAGGTTGCCTGTCTGTTTTCTCTTTCCTTTTCTTTTTTTCCCCGTAGGGGGCCTCGAATTTCATCTTTTTCTTCTCTCCAACTTGTGTTTTACGTAGCGTAGCACGCATGTCTAATCGAACGAAGAGACAAACAGCACGACTGACATGGCATTACACTACAGTACGGTAAAATGTTTTGCTAAGGAACAGTTCTTCAACTAGAGTGCAACTTCTTCACCCGGATAGCACCCTCGTACAGGCCGCGATCGATGGCCGCCGCGACGGTCAGGGTGCCTCCGACCACGGCGCACACGCCCGTCAGGAACCCCGTGAAGGTCTTTGGCCGCTGCTCGCGGTTGATAACCTTCATGGGGGAGATATCGTAGTTGAAGAAAACGCCGGGGATGCCGCCCTGGGCGTGGAGGCGCTCCTTGTGGCCCTGTGCGGCGTCGCTGCCGCCCATCAGCGAGCGCTGGTGCGACGTGACCGAGTACTGGTGCGTCTCGATGCTGCCCTGGGCACCGTACGCAGCGCCGTGCTGGCCCAGCGGCGCCTTGCTGTCGTGCATCTTGTGCACGGCCGAGGAGAAGAGCGGGTCCCAGCCGAGCGGGAGGTAGGAGGTCGACACAACCTTGATGAAGTACATGAAGTTGTACGCGGCCTCGTCGGTCGACTGCTTGGTCCCGTCGAGCGGGTTTGTGTGGTGGTGGTCCGTCCACTTCCACCGGCTGGACAGCTCGTCGGGCAGCTGGGGGCCGAAGCGCAGCTGGTGGATCTCGTGCGTCATGGTGTGCTTCTCGTCGTCAGCCAGCTTCGGGTCGAAGTAGACGTCGAGGTCGTGCGCGTGGATGTTGCCGCTCGTGAAGCTGCGCCCGGGTGCGATGTGGAAGTTCCCGATCACTTTGTTCACCCGGATGATGCCCTCGAGACGGCAGCCCTCCTTGCGCTGGGCATCGATCCGCGCCGCGTACCCCTCCCGCTCGCACTGCTCGACGTTCTCCCCTTTCCCGAACGCCCATTGCCGGATCGCGTAGGCCTCCCGCACCTCGTCGCAGGTGTTGCAGCAGCCTGGTTTGGCGGCGTTGGGGGGCGGCGGGGCTCCGGCGCATTCGCCGCAGTAGTTGGGGTCGAGGTGGTCGGCGCGCTGTTGTTTCGAGTGGCTGGATATCGGTCGAACGTTAGTTATCAACAATGACAAGATTGCCAATTGACAGTCAATTGAGGGGGTCAATTGGGTCTGCTCACAGCTCGAGCGCCTCGACGTCGATGACACGACCTCCCTCTGCCTGAGGACTCAAGCGCACTTTGTTTATGCCGTGCACGACACCAGTCTGCTGTTCGCCGGAGACGTCCATCACATCGAGCGTCAGGAGCTCACAGGGGAGCCGCGGGAAGGTGATGTTCAGGTGGATTTCCATCTTCTCCCCTAGATGGCGGGCATTAGCTCTACTCTGGGCCCCGTTCTCTTCTATAGCTCCAATAACGTGGAAGACATAAATAAATAAAGGATCCCGTACCTCTAGACTTGTCCACAATGAGCTCCGGGACCACCACCACCCGTCTGTAGTCAACCCATTCTCCCCAGATCAGCCACAGGATGATGAGCAGCGAAGCTATCGTGATGATTCCTCCGGAGGTGGTGCGGACGCGCGCGTCCTCGACCGTCTTTGCAAAGGCATCTAGCCGCGTGAACCGTGATTTCGCAGGCATTATTATATCCCAGTGGTCCGCAGGAGCATGCGGGCGTAGGCAGAATAGGAGAGATCAAAGGGAGCGGCTCAATCGGTATACAGGGAGCCAGACACCCCTGCGGAGGGCCTCTGGAGGGGTTAGTAGCAGCTTAGCTGAAACAGATCATCCAATCCGCATTAAAGTGGCTCAGAGACACAACAGAAGCGGCCGCGCAAGCCGGAATCCAGTGAGGGAGGAGACCACTTCCACCTGCTCGCAGGGAATCCCTTCAGACAAGCTGTCCAATACTCCCCCTCGTTTCCGATGCCGCATCGATGCGCCGGCTCCTCAAAGGCCAGAATACGGCCGCTCATTGGACCGTGCGGGTCGGGAGGTACTAAGCCTCTTCCGTACTATCACGTGACTGTATCACGCACGCCAAGGCAGCCGCATGCTGAGTCAGCATCCCGCCTCGAGACGGCAGCCTGTGGGATCTTCGCCTCAACGGGAAACTTCTTGATTCACGTCAAGCAACTCGCTCTTTATCCTCCTCCCTCATTCACAGACAATCCTCTTTTGGTCCGGACTCCCGGACCTCCCTGCTGCCGCTAATTTTATCCTCCTCTTTGTCCTTCCACTCCTTCCAAGTCAACCGCCTCGCTTGTTCCCCCGACTGTGCGACTCTGCTGTATGCGGACAACGAACACAACAAGGGCAAACTGAGGCGCCCAGCCCTCTGTCCGCCGCCTCAACTACCGCCTTTATAACTCTTCCTCCTTCCTGCCCTTGGCAACTGGCCCTTCACAATGCTACAGTTGTCAACCGCGATGATGAACAGCATCAGAAATCCCAGAGGGTCGCGAGGCCGTTCCAACGCACCGGACCGCGGTGGCATTCGGAAACGAGGCGCTGTGCGCGTTGATCGCGATGGAGATCTGGATATGGACGGAGGTTCCGGTCGGAGCCGTGGTGGGAAAAGGGCTCGCGGTGATTCAGGACGAGGCACTCCAGCCGGTGGCCAGGCTCCAGGTCGTGAGAGGGCCTTGGATGCCATTCAAAAGGCCCTCTCCAACAACGTCAACTCCCAGGCAAATATCCGGCAGCCCAGGGAGCGGGGAGGTGGCTTGGAACAGTTGATCGTTCGTGGATGGAAACAGAGCAAGGCGGCATCCAATCCCGACGGAGGTGTGGACAGCCTGATCGCCTTTCTGGAAAGGAAGGCTACTCCCCCGGATCCGAAAGCTGCAGCGAACACGCGCGTGAAGATAACAAAGGTATGTGCAACACACCAGACTCTGGCGGTCACCGATGTCTACTCGCAGCGTCGTCCTCTCCGGTTTGTTCTCGTTTAAAGACGGTATCCCACAAACGACGATCGAGGCTATCTACCTAGGCATTGTCGCGTTATTCTTCCCTTGGGTGACTTGCAAGTTTCAAGGTCTCTTATGCCTTGCTAACGTTCACTAGTCGCGCGTTGAAGGCGACGCTCTTATAGTGTCTATTCGCCCGGAACTGATGGACAGGATGCTTGCAATCAATGGGTTCACCTTTGCAGGCGCTCCGCTTACAGTCGAACCTTATGGCAAGTCGGCGGACAAGATGATGACGGATGGGACGCCCAACGCTACATCGTCCGTTGCCGACACCAAAGCCAAGATGACCGCATTCCTGAGCAAACGCTATTACCAGCAGACAAAGCTGCTCGACCTCTCGAATCTGGGGAATGACCCGGACCTTCTGGCGATGGGCATGTTCAATAGCACGTCCACCGAGTCCAAGTTCTTCCCGGCGCTGATGAAGGTGTGGGAAATGAACTTTGACAGCCCGGAGAAGGGGAGAGCTGCGGTCGAGAGCGTCAGTCTAGCGAACAATCAGCTTCCCAACATCACTGCTGTCACGACCCTCTCTCAGACGTTCCCTGACCTGAAGAATTTGGACCTGTCCAACAACAATTTCAGGGATGCTAATGCTCTGATCGGATGGAGATGGAAATTCCGACAGCTCGAGTTCCTCGATCTTAGTGGCACGCCATTCAGTGCGGACCCCAGCTTCAAGGATACGATGCTCAAGTGGTACCCAAGGCTCAGGATCTTGAACAATACAGAGGTTCGAACCGCGGAGGAACTGGCTGCCCAGAAGAAGACTCCCATCCCTGTTCAAGCACCGTATTTCCAGGATGACGGGAAGATCGCAGAGAACTTTGTCAAAGCGTTCTTCGTCGGATACGATAACGACCGAAATGACTTGATAAACGGTGTCTACGATGGTAATTCGACTTTCTCGCTTAACGTCAACACGGCCGCTCCCAGAGCAGCACAATCAGATCATACTGCCGGTTGGGACCAGTACATCAAGAAGAGTAGGAATCTTTTGAAGATTAGTCATCTTCCAGCCCGGATGTCTCGTGCCTACGTCGGTGCGGAGAAGATCCGCGAAGTGTGGAATGTCCTTCCACGGACGAGACATCCAGACATGATGGCCCACCCGGAGGAATGGCTTATCGAATGCCATCCCATACCCGGGCTCCCAGATCCCACGGGACAGTGCGAGACCGGTGTTGGTGGTCTTCTCATCATGGTGCACGGCAAATTCGACGAGATAGGCGGGCCCAAAGTCGAAACGCGCAGTTTTGACCGAACATTTGTCCTTGGCCCTGGCGGAGGTGTCGGAGGACTGAGAGTCATCAGCGATGTGCTCTGCTTAAGGGCGTACGGTGGGCATGAAGCATGGGGCCCGGAGGGCCAGTCGGTAACCCCTCGAGCGCCGCATCCAGAGGCGCCGGAGGGATACGCTATGCCGGCTCCAGGGAAACCAGATGCGCAGGTGCAGCAGGAGCAGATGATTCTTCAGATGAGCTTCAAAACCAAAATGACCCTTCAATACTCTGAGATGGCACTCTCAGGTAATCAGTGGAATATGGACGCAGCCTTGAAGAATTTCGAGGAGCTGAAGGTATGTTGCCGTTACCATAAATTGATAGTGTTTGCCTTTCTTTATGGTACTGACATGACTGGTTATAGATGCAGGGCAAGCTGCCACCGGAAGCTTTTCTTCCTGTCTGATCCTGTCCAGGAAGCGAAGTGTTCGCTCCTGTCATTCAAATTATCCATTTTACATTTCATACTCTTCTATTTGTACACCAGAACCCCCGGTGGGAAGGGACTGACATGGTGGCTATTTCTCTTCTTGTAAAAGTATAATATGTCTTATTTCACGATCTGCTTGCATGGCATGGCGAGGGACAGTGGCTTTTACCTGAGTATTGGTGATTCGGATTTGATTTGCATATGCTTCAGGCTCTTTGAAGGCGAATGATAAAGCGAGAGAAAACCGAGATTCGATCATGTCTAGCTGCATCAAAAAATAGATACCACAATCAGGAAAATTGATGCAATCAAGTTGTTTATTATCCCGGTCTCTTATTAGATTTGTGATCTCCGATATGCCACATTGGTTGAAATTAGTGTGGCGATACGTTAGCGCCTGAGCTCCAAATTATAATTTGAACATAGTTGCGCCATTCGAGAAGCATTTTGTCAAATATTGGGGCTTCAGAATTGTAGATAATGTAGACTGTACTCCATAGATATGCTGCGTAAGATGCGGTGTCCTGCGCCGGTGAACGGCATGCCAAGCTGATATGCGCTAAGCTGCTTCGGAGGCTAAATCAACTCCGCGACTTGAGTATCCGGGGTCGTTGCTCACGACAAAGCAGCAACTGCAGCTTTCGGGGGATCAATTGCCTTTTCGGCCTGAGAAATAGTGCGCTGGAGCAGATTAATATTTGCGTTCTATTGGAACCCAGTGCCTGGTGTTGTGGCGCACAGAAGTGCAGCATGCGCATTGGGTGTGATTGATGAATGTCCACCACCCATATGACGACCAACGGAGCGTCGAGTCCTGATCCCCTGGACGCAGGTGAGAGAGTCCTTTGTGAAATATGGTGGCGACGGTACTGACTTTCTGACTAAAAAAAAGTTGATTATGATCCTATCGAACACCTCAACGTGATCTTCTCCCACCCCTCGACGCTCTCGTCCGTGGCAAAGACCTCCGAGGCACTCCGCGCATACCAACAGGAGCTGGACAATGACATCGCCGCGCTGGTGGAGGAGCAGGTCACCTCCAACGCGGAGAGTGTCCAACGGATCCAGGCAGCCAAGGCAGACCTGTCGGAGCTGTTCAAGAAGATCGACGATGTGCGGGAGCGCGCGTTGAAGACCGAGCAGGCGATCACGGAGATGACGGCGGACATAAAGCAGCTGGACAACGCAAAGAAGAACCTCACGCTGTCGATGACGGCTCTGAAGAGATTGCAGATGCTGACGACGGCGTACGAGCAACTCCGCGCGCTCAGCAAGACGAGGCAATACCGCGAGTGTGCCCAGCTGCTTCAGGCCGTCGTCCAACTGATGGCGCACTTCAAGTCCTACCGGTCGATAGATCAGATTGCGACCCTGAGTCGGAATGTGGCAGATATACAGAGGGAACTGCTCGAGCAGGTCTGCGAGGACTTTGAGGTCGCCTTCGCAAAGGGCGAGGTCACGCAGAGACGGGGCCTGCTTGCGGAGGCTTGTCTGGTCATGGACGCCTTGGGCGAGAATGCGCGGTCCAGGCTGATAACTTGGTATTGCAACACGCAGTTGCGCGAATACCGCCAGGTCTTCAGGGGCAATGAGGAAGCTGGTTCTTTGGACAACATCTCCCGAAGATACTCGTGGTTCAGGCGCTTGCTGAAGACGTACGACGAGGAACATGCCACCATATTCCCGTCCGCGTGGAGGGTGAACGAGATCCTGGCCAACGTGTTCTGCGAGGGTACCAGGGAGGATTTCAAGGGTATCTTGTCGAGAGCTGTTAGAAGTGGGCAAACACTCGATGTCAACCTGTTGCTGTCGTGTCTACAGGAGACGCTTGACTTCGAGCAATCCCTTGACCGACGCTTTGCAAACACATCGCGTGTCTCCACAGATACGTTCATGTCCAGCGAATCTCCTCCAGTCTTCAGCCAGATGATCTCGGAAGCTTTTGAGCCATACCTGAGCGTATGGGTTGAAGCCCAAGACAAGCACCTGGCTACTCTGATACCTAAATACCGGCAGCAGCCACCGAAGCCGCCTGATGAAGAATTCCATTCCCAACTTGTAGTATCCTCCTCCACGGAGCTCTTTACGTTCTACAGGCACGCCCTTGCACAATGCGCGAAGCTTTCAACGGGAGGCCCCCTTGCTGAGTTGACGAAAGTATTCGCGAAATACCTAGACCAGTATGCGCAGCAGGTCCTTCTTTACTATATCAGTGAACGACCTACGGGGCACACCCCTTCCAGAATTCCAAACCTAGAAGAGCTCATCTTGGTGCTCAACACTGCAGATTACTGCTACACGACATGCAACCAACTGGAGGAGAAGATCAAGGGCAGAATCGATGACAACCTGAAACAGGGCGTGGATCTACAGAGTCAGGCTGATTCTTTCATGGGGATCGCAAGTGCTTGTGTCCGCGGTCTTGTACGGAAGGTGGAGGTCGATCTGGAGCCATGCTGGCGAGAGATGCGGAACACACCGTGGAATAGGCTTGAAACCGTGGGCGATCAGAGCTCCTACGTTGGAGAGCTGCTGTCCAAGATTAAGACGAGATCGGAGGAGATCCTACAACTGTTGCATAAGCATCAGTACGCCCGAGCATTTGCTGATAATCTCGTTGAACTTCTGTCCAACGCCTACGTCAACAACATCTTTCAGTGCAGGCCTGTCTCCGAGGCGGGTGCTGAGCAGGTAAGCCGATTTACTCCATTCATGTGGACTAATGAGACGGTTTTGCTAACGGATAATTAGATGTTACTGGACTCTTACACATTGAAAAACGGTCTCTCCTCGCTCTTACCAGCACCAGCTCCCGCAGGTTACGTGAAGCGTGTGAACGCCAGCTTCTCGAAGATCGACACACTCCTCAAAACCCTCCAAGTTCGGGCATCGCCCCCAGAAGCCCTGGTGCAGGCGTACCTCATCCACATCGCGGACCGCAGCGACACCAACTTCCGCAAGATTCTCGACCTCAAGGGGATCCGAAACAGACAGGAACAGAACCAACTCGTGGAGCTATTCCAGATCCACCGCGCTTCGGACCGCCACGCGTCTAATCTCCAACAGAGCAACCCCATCCTGGCAGCCTTCCAAGCACCTTATTATTCCTCATCCTCCGCTGCATCAAGTGCCATGTCCCCGGGCCTGGGCCTCGGCACGCTAGGCACCTCCGCATCGCTCAGCGCCTCGAACCTCCCCGCCCGTTTCGACCCGTCCCTGCTGGGATCGGCCCTCATCTCCGCCGCCAAGGACGGCGTCAGTGGTGGAGGCAGCGCGACGAGCCCATCGTCTCCGGTTCCTGGACCGTTCGGGCAGGGGGGCCTGCAGCGTGGAGGAGGAGAGGAGAGCAGTGCCGCGGCGAACCTGAACGAGAACCTGAAGAACATCGGCAAGTTCTTCCGTAGGGACCTCGGCCGGTTCAGTGGCCGGTTTGGTTGGAGTGGAGAGGATGGTGGTGGTAGGTAGATACGTAGATACCTTCCTAGACAGCGGATACCTAAGGGATATAATATAGGGATATAAATACCTAAGGATTTCTCAAGAGGATGAAGCGTCTCTTTGATGTTTCACGTTGTTGATGTTTGGGCATAAGTGACGACAGTTATATATACCTGGGCAGCTGTCTGTAACTGCTCGCCCCGTCTGCCTATCGTGTTCGTGTATAAATGATGCCCCTTGCAAGTGATGTACTCAAGGTATGTGCGTGTATGGGACACTTTCCGTGCTTTCTATGTTAGTGGGCTCCTCAGTCATTTGATGTTTCATGTGTGTTTTTCATATGGAATAATCATAATGGATGGATCCCCTTTACTATATACATATGTAATTTACCCAAGTTTTTAATTAAGGCGACGGAACAATTCAACGATAATAGAATTCAACTACCAAACTAAACTACTAAAGTCTTCTGCAAAACGACCGGAATCGGCTGAGCCGCAAGACATCTCCCTTCGCAGACTCGAAGATGCACTCTGCGAGTTTCAGGGCAGGTTGCCAGACAGGAACATCTACGGGACTACACGGAGCTGGAATTGGCAGGATTACTAAATCAGAGAGCCTTTTCAAACTCAGGGAGGCACGGGAGCTTGGTTCGCAAAGCTACACGAGATAAGGGGCACTTAAGCGGTTAAGCCAATCATCCCGCAAATGATAGCTCGCTTAGTATGGACCAAGGAAGATACTGACCTGCACAGCCAAGGAGACGGTTAGCATTCTGAATCACATGTCTGTAATTGGAGCAAAGGACAATTGGCTCAATTGATTGAATAAAATGTGCACAATGATTCTCCATGGCATCAGCAAAAAATTAGAGTGTTGTTGTTGCATTTTTTTTGATCTTCACCGTCCCCCCGAGAGGGGTGGACTTGGGGTTAAAAAGCTTCATCATCCGCCAAGGAGAAGGATGTGGGTGAGTATTCCAGGAAAAAAAAAGCAAAGCCAAAAAGTGAAGTTAAACCTGCTTACCTATTGTTGCTGGGCGACCGGAGCGCAGGTACTAATGAACTACGCTCACATCGAAAAGTGGGTAAGAGTCGTCCGTTCATTCTGATGAAGGTAAATGCTTTTTTTCATTCTATCACGAGCAACGACATGAGCCATAGGAGTATCTGGTACATCGCATTCGTATCCCGTAACAGAACCGGGTCACTTCAAGCCATTTAGTCGAAGAGACCACCGAATCCTAGAGCGCCATGTTAGCATGCAGTCGTGGACATCCCGGGAAGCTAAAATAGACAAAACTTACCTTCATCACCGCTCTCCTCCTCCTCTTCCTTCTCCTCCTCCTTAGGCTTCTCCTCAGCAGGAGCAGCCGCGGCCGCGGCGGCAGGAGCAGCGGCCGCATAGGCCTCAGGGTTGGCAATGCGGTCCTTAAGCTGCTCAATCTCAGGCCAGCTGTAGTCGGTTGAGACGGCGACAGCCAGGACCTTCTTGTAGGAGTTGACAAGAGAGTGCAGGATAGATGGCAGCGTCGGGTAGTTGGCGGCCAGAGAGATGGAAGTGATGGTCTTGATGGCGCTCTGGAAGGCGTCGAGGAGCTGGGACTCCTCGATGTCCAGGATCTCAGGGCCGAACGTCTGGCCGTTGTCGTACACCTGGGCAATGGACATACCGTAGGTGAAGGGCGAGATGTTCAGCATGTTGAGAAGGGTGGCCTCGGAGGCACCGACCTTGGAGCCAGCCTCGACCAGCTTCAGGTCCGTGGTGATTTCAATGGTACCACGAGCAATCTTGGTGGGAATACCAAGAGCCTGGAAGAAGGAGGTCTTTCCGGGTTCCATACCCGTGTTACCAGCAGGAACCCACACGTCAGCCGGCGCAATGGCACCAGCACGAGCCGGAGCCTTGATACGGTTGGAGAGGATCTTGGTACGAATTTCCTTCATGTCCCCGTTGGTGAAAATGAAACCAACATTGCCTATAGACGAAAAGATCATCAATTAGCAAAATATCCTCAGGCATTTCTCCTAAGCTTGATAGGCCGTGTGCTTACCCTTGACGTGCGGCAGCAGACGCTCGTACTCGGGGTTCTCAGAGAGGAAGCCCTTGATCGCACGGCGAATCTGTGATGACAGTCAATGATTTCCATTCCTGATGGACCAAATGGTATTCCAAATGATCGTACCATGGTGTTCTTGCCCATGAGGACGACACCCTGGCCGCGGATGCTGAGACGAATCTCATGCATCTGCTGGGAGCTGACATTGTCGACATTGACGATGAAAATCGTCTTGTACTCGTCGAGAAGCCCCTTGAGCTTCTCGAAGTACGCGGCCTTGGTAGCTGACTTGCCCCCCATGTCTCCTTATGTATGAAGATAGGATATTTAAGGGCAAGAGTGACAATATGATGTGAACGGTGACGGGGAACGGGTTGACGTTGAAGAGGGATATTTCGCGATATGTGCGATTTAGGAAATTCTCTTGTGGCTTCGCCTAACTAGCCGACTGGGGCAGCCCCAACCAATCACGTGTCGCCGCCCGGGGAACTGCTAGCTCCGGCCGCCGTCCAGAAAAAGAACAAAACACCGAGCAGCCGACAAGCAAGGTCCATGAGACGAGCCATGTCGCTGGATTGCTTTCGCATGAGCGTATCTTTCTCTTCACGCGGCCTGCGTCTGAGTTTTTGACTTCTGCGGCACCGTGGCCCAGCCAGCCCTGTCACCCGTAGCAGCCGCCCATTTAGCTCCACCATGACTGCGAAATTTCAGCATCCAATTCAGCGCATCCAGTATGTTGAAGGCCAAGCGCTGCCTCAACGGCTGTTGATTGCCTCTGCAGGCCCAAAGCTTTACTCTTATGATGCTGAAAACGGGCGGCGACTCTCTGTCTGGCCACGGGATATCGAAACAAGCAACGACCATGCAATTGCAAGCTCGACCCGCGAGGGTGCAGATGTCGATGACCAGGGCCCTCCGGAAAAGAAAAGAAAGCTTTCGCCGTCAGCGGAGCAAGCCAGCGAGGAGTCCAAGCACAATGGCCAAGAGACTATAGAACCAAAGCCCTCGGGAACTTGGTCAAATATCCCTCTAATAGTCCCTTCCCCAACTGGAAGTCACATAGTTGCTGTCACTGCGGAGGACAAATGCATCCGCGTTTTTGAGGTCGGCACAGATGGGAGTCTCAAGCAATTGAGTGAGAGGTAAGTGTTTCTGGGACAACTTTTCTATTTTCCCCCCAGATCTTCAGTATGCTCATAGAGGTAGGTGTATGCCAAAGCGGCCGTGCGCTCTGAGTTTGACAACCGATGGCAACATCATTCTATGTGGTGATAAATTTGGAGATGTCTATTCTCTGCCGCTAATCCCTAGCGACAAGCCCAATCTTCCAAAAAATCCTGCCGCGAAGAAACCTCTTCAGCCTGCGGCGTCAAGTCTTACCGTGCACACCAAGCGCAACCTGGCAGCTCTAGAACAGCAACTCCGGCAGGCTGCCAAGAGTTCGAATTCAGAAGAGAAAACTGGCCCTTCTTTTGAACACAAATTGCTGCTTGGTCATGTGTCGATGCTCACAGATTTGGCGTTTGTCTCGCTCCCATCAGGGCCATCGTCGAGTAGTCCTCGAGATTATATTTTGACTGCGGACCGTGACGAGCACATTCGCGTATCCCGCGGCCCGCCTCAAACGCATGTCATTGAGAATTTCTGCCTGGGTCACACGTCTTTTATCAGCAGGATTTGCATTCCGCAGTGGCAGCCGGAGATACTGATCTCTGGCGGAGGAGACGACTATCTCCTTGTCTGGAATTGGCGGGAGAGCCGTATCTTGCAAAAGGTTCCGCTGCTGGATCCGAACTCGGAGTCCCGGGAGGTCGCCGTTCGAGGTATCTGGGCGGTTCCATCTGTGGCTACTGCAAGAGTGATATTGGTCGCAATTGAAGGGTAAGTAAATCTGTAGGAGACCATCCGTAATGATACAAGTCTAATTCCCTTGTTCCAGGTCTCCCCAGCTTCTTTGTTATACCTTAGAATCCAGCGGCGAGTTGAAGCCGCAGCCCCCTATTCAGCTCTCTGGAAACGTGTTGGACGTAAGCAGGCTTGGGAAAGATGGCACTATTGCCATCTCTGTTGATGGCGTCCATGCATCTGGTTCGACCAAGGCCTGGAGAGACGACCTTACTTCCCCGCAGGTCTTCCTTGAGGCGGTTCATCTGACCATGCAGAAAGATGGTCAGTTGGCCTGGGAACCCATCAGAGACCCGATGATTGGTAATGTCAATCGCGAGGGAACTTCGGATATCGTCATACCAGCGGACGAGAAGACCAGGCTTAATCTAGAAAAGATGTTAAGCGAGTCGTTATATAGTGTGGGGAATCTCCGGAAGAGAGCACAGACAGAAGAGGAGTAGTTTGGCGGGGGGCCCGTCGCGCGGGATCATTTGTATATCTAGAGTAGCTAGCTACCTAATAATGCAAGTAGCAATCCTGGGGATGTTAGTCAGGCATGCAGCTGCCGTTTGGTTGATACTATATGTACCGTTGATTAGGGCTTCCCAATCTTAGGCGAGCCGCAGTCGCAGCGGGCCGATTCGCCAGCCGCGGAGACACCAAAGTCCGAAGCTTCCTCCAAGGTCCCAAATCTCCCCATGTATTTATTGCCAACATGCAAGAACAGTTCGAGCCCCTGAAAAACGACCTTATCCTTAGAGCCGCACGGGGTATTTAACCGTTTACAATGACGCTTTTCTAGCGACAGATGAAACTAATGTGTTTGCAGGCGAGAAGGTCGAGCGTCCTCCAATATGGGTTATGCGGCAGGGTAAGTGCTGGATCCGTACCCCGCGAGCTCCGACGAACTTTCGCCCATGGCGATATCCGAATACCATTGATTGACACTCTATGTTCCTTTCCCAGCGGGACGATACCTTCCTGAATACCATGAGGCCAAAGGTGACCGCGACTTCTTCGAATGCTGCTGCGACCCGGAGGTCGCATCTACCCTGACGCTGCAGCCCATTGAGCGCTACGCGGGGCTGATCGATGCGGCAATCATCTTCTCCGACATTCTCGTCATCCCGCAGGCGATGGGGATGGTGGTCGAGATGGTCGACAAGAAGGGCCCGAGTTTCCCAGAGCCGCTGAAAACGCCCGACGACGAGCAATATAAGAGAATAATGCAGAAGCAAGTGGACGTTAAGGCAGAGCTGGACTATGTATACAAGGCTATCACGCTTACACGGCACAAGCTGAAGGGCCGTGTACCGCTACTCGGGTTTTGCGGTGCCCCATGGACTCTGCTGTGCTACATGGTTGAGGGCGGGGGCAGCAAGCTCTTCATCCAGTCCAAGACCTGGATCTACAAATACCCCGAGGAGTCGAAGGCATTGCTGCAGAAGATTGCTGACATCTGCGTCGAGTACCTCGCGTTCCAGGTTGCCGCCGGTGCGCAAATGATCCAGGTCTTCGACTCTTGGGCTGGGGAGCTATCTCCAGCCTCCTTCAAATCGTTTGCGCTTCCCTATCTGCGACATATATCTGAGAACTTGCCCAAGAGGCTCAAGGAGATGAACCTGGAGCCGGTACCGATGACTGTATTCGCGAAAGGGGCATGGTATGCCCTGGAGGAGCTCTGCGACTCGGGGTACGACGTCGTGGGTCTGGACTGGCAGCACGACCCAGCTAAAGCAGTAGAGATCGCGAAGGGCCGGGTGACGCTCCAGGGAAATGCGGATCCAGGTGTCCTTTACGGAGGCAGAGCGGCCATAACCGCTGTCGTCGAGGAAATGGTGAGAGGGTTCGGAGGGGGAAAGCGAGGATGGATCGCCAATTTGGGCCATGGTAGGGGATATCTAACCCATGCAAAATCTGCTATGAAACCAAAGTTGACTCTGTGAGCAGGAATCACGCCGTTCGTGGATCCGGACGATCTGAAGTTCTTCTTCGAGGAGATCCACCGGCTGACCGCCTCATGATGTGCTCAACTATGGAAAATATCTTGATAAAGCCTCGACGACAAAAGGTACATACGTTCTGCACGATAAATGGGTGGTTTGCTTCAAATGCGCATGCAGATAATACTGCTAGTATCGTACGATGTAATCATACCGCGGGCGAGGTGATGATAGACCTAGACCGCAATATCCTCATTCCTGCGACGGAGGTTGATGTTGTCAGCGATGTATTCCAAAAGAGGAAATCCATAGAGGACCTGAAGCAGACTAACAAAGGCATGATAAATGCATACCAGAGATCTGGCTTCTCCCGGATGAACTTCTCCATCAGCTGCTTGCATTCCTCGTTATCCAGGACCACGACCTCAACGCCGCGATCCTTCAAATATTGCTCCCCTCCCACAAAGTTCTTATTCTCACCGATGACGACGCGCTTCACCTTGTAGAGCAGACAAGCACCAGTGCACATGTCACAGGGCGACAGGGTAGTGTACATGGTGGCGCCCTGATAGGCGGAAGCAGGAAGGCGACCAGAGTTCTCAAGGGCGGACATCTCTGCCTACATTGTTACGAGACAAGACGTGAGTAAAAGCCGTAGGATGGACCCGAGTAACGGTGGCAGGGAGAAAGAAAGAGAAAGAGAAGAAAGCAGATGGATTATTGACTGACATGCAACGTCGCGCTGCCTTTCTGGACGCGCATATTGTGTCCCCGACCGAGGATCTTGCCATCCTTGGAGACCAAGCACGCTCCTATCGGAACACCTCCCTCCGCAGCGCCCATCTTGGCCTCTTCCAGCGCGGCGAGGAAGCCCGGATCCTGCTCCATCGTTCAACGGATTGCGGGTGGAGATGCGAGAAGCTCGTGCGACACGTGTCCAGCAAGAGGAGGGTCCAATTGGGAAAAGAGCAACGGTTAGAACAGCAAACGTATTTGTTGTTCTACAGTACAATAGTAGCTACGTGAGCAATAAGCTCGTCGGAGGATCCCCGGGCCTCTGCCTGAAAGCGGGCAGTAGTGGATACCGCGAAAAGTTCACATCGGCAGATGCTAGATGGATCCCCGCTTATCGATAAGCAGATAGATAAGAGACCACCACCGAGGGGGTGATCTGTGCTTGACCCCGGGGTTCTGTTACTGCGTACCGAGATTTTTCCTGGCTACAAGAAGTAGCTGAGGGTCCAGTGCATTCCCGCGCGATTCAGGGAGCAGCTGCGCGTCTCGACACACCGGATCCCCTGCCATCCTGATCGCTGGCGCGCTGGCAGGACTCCGCAGGAGCCAGAGTCGTGTTCCGCTGGCGGTGACGAGCCACGGTGGCTGCGTTGGGCTGCGGTGGAAGAGGATGGAAGGCCAGCAGGACTCCAGCCCGACGCGCTGATGGAAGGGCGATGCAAACGCCGTATCCGGTCGTCGCCGCAACCGCGGCGCGTGGAAGGGCTGGGAAGAGGATGGAAGCGCAGAGAACCGGGTCGAAAGCGGTACGGCGCCGCGCTCGGGCCATCGATGCCCAGCAGTGACACTCGAAGCAACGAGAAGACGACAGACACAGTCAGCCTTGTGGCTTCGTCGGGCGCGTCTGCGGCGAGATTTCCTTCGCCAGGCCCTTGAAAAAGCAGTCCCTTCCCTCCTCCTCTCTCCCCTGCACATTCGATAGGAAGAGACAGAGCGTCGATCAGCCGGGCTGTTCGCCGGCCGCCCCCAGCGCATCTCCGGGTCAGGCCCAGATTACGGTTCTTGAAAAGCTTGGCGTATTTGAAACGCGCAGTTCCCGGCGGAAAGGACGTCCGCCGTGCCTGGCGTTCGGTTACATTACCAACCAGAGCAGTCTTTCTCCTGGTCTGCTCCCCAGCAGCAGCCGCCGGTCCATCCAGAACAACACCGGCTTTCAAGCTTCTTTTTCCCTCCACGCTCCTCTTATCCCTTCTTCCTCCCTTCCTAACCTCCTACCACCTCTTGTGACTCCTTTCACGTCGCTGGAGACGTCTGCACGGGCATCAAGTCACGCCTTGATCTGAGACGGCGCTCTCAGATAAATTACACTTCGATTCAGCCTTGGCGTTTCAGCCTCCGTCCCGTTTTGCGCCTCTCTCGCCTTTACCTTTTTTTCTCATTTCAGCATACAGATAGACGTCGTCCAAGATGGTCAGAGACACCAAGCTCTACGATATCTTGGGGGTATGTATGCTCTATGAGACATGAACGTGATAGGAGAGAGACTGACACGAGCTGTCCAGGTTCCCCCCACGGCCACTGAGGCCCAGTTGAAGACTGCTTACAAGAAGGGCGCTCTCAAGTTCCATCCTGGTATGTCACCATACATCCTAATCCATTTGCTGTTAGGCTTTTTTTTGGGCCGCTGACTAACGGCTTCTCTCCAAACAGATAAGAACGCAGGCAACCCAGAAGCAGCCGAGAAATTCAAGGAGATTTCTCGTGCATATGAGATCCTTTCTGATCCGCAGAAACGCCAGATCTATGATCAGTATGGTGAGGAGGGTCTGGAACATGGCGGCGCCGCTCCGGGTGGAATGAATGCGGAGGACCTCTTCTCCCAGTTCTTCGGCGGCGGAGGTGCCTTCGGCGGTATGTTCGGCGGTGGCATGCGAGACCAGGGCCCCAGGAAAGCCAAGACCATCCACCACGTTCACAAGGTCAGCTTGGAGGATATCTACCGCGGCAAGGTGTCAAAGCTGGCACTTCAGAAGTCGGTCATTTGCCCGGGTTGCGATGGACGTGGAGGCAAAGAGGGTGCAGTCAGACCGTGCGCTGGCTGTAACGGTACTGGTATGAAGACCATGATGCGCCAGATGGGTCCCATGATTCAACGCTTCCAGACCGTCTGCCCGGACTGCAACGGTGAGGGAGAGATCATCCGCGACCGCGACCGCTGCAAGCGCTGCCAGGGTAAGAAGACCGTTGTCGAGCGGAAGGTTCTGCACGTCCACGTCGACAGGGGTGTCAAGAATGGCCACAAGATCGAGTTCCGTGGTGAGGGTGACCAGCTGCCTGGCGCACTGCCCGGAGATGTGGTGTTCGAAATTGAGCAGAAGCCCCACGAGAGATTCCAGCGCAAGGACGACGACCTCTTCTACCGTGCAGAGATTGATCTTCTGACGGCTCTTGCTGGCGGTACCATCAACATTGAGCATCTCGATGACCGATGGCTCTCCGTCACCATTCCACCCGGCGAGCCTATCACGCCTGGTATGTCCCCCCCTTTTCATGCAAAAGGACTCGAGAAGCAGATTGTTGACCGTTCTTTCTGCAGGTGCTATTAAGGTGATCAAGGGCCAGGGTATGCCATCGTACCGTCACCATGACTTCGGTAACCTCTACATCCAATTCGATGTCAAGTTCCCCGAGATGCACGAGCTCCAGAACCTCCACCTGCTGGAGCAGGTTCTGCCTCCCCGCATGCAGCAGCAGCAGCCGCCACCTGACTCGATGGTCGAAGACTGCGCACTGCAGGATGTTGACCCAAGCGCTCACGCTCAGGCTAGAGCACATGGTGCGGCAACCGCGGAGGATGAAGAGGAGGATGGCGTTCCACCCCACGCTGAGAGAGTGCAGTGCGCATCGCAGTAAATGCGCCTTCAACAGCATTGTGTCGAATGCGGTTAGTGCGCTGGGATGTGGTATGGAATTTTTCTCTTGTGATACCATGGCTGGTGACACACCTAGTGGTGGTTTTTTTTTTTTTTTTTTTTTTCGGCTCTACAAAGGCGTTTGCACTGAAGATTAGGCGAGATGATGACCAAGAGTCCTGTTTCTCTGTATCCAGGTGCCATCCTCTTTCCTCCGTTTCTGGTCTTACCCTTTGATCCCCTTAGCATTTCACCCTAATTTCTCTTAATTTCTCTGTTGCATGGGAACGGACCTGGAGTCGGAGATGGGACGAGCATGATGTGACCATGACGAGGACACGGATAACAGGATCCCAAGATGAGCGTGTGGAAGAAGGCGAGGCGTTGTTGTTCGTATCTACCCTGCCCGCGGCAGTTCGGGATCATTGCTCTATGCAGGTGGATGTTCGGAAGGGAATAGAATTTTGTTCTCTTACGCGAACTTTTTTACTGCAGGGGAATTCCTCTCCGTCATGAGCATGTCCCTTTTTGCCTTTTGTTTCTGTGCTTTATTTTCTATGCATGCGTATCCGGATTTCATTTCGAGTGGGACAGGATTCTGAGAGAGGATTTCTTTTGCTCTTGCAGTACACTGTTGGTGTAGTTGAGCTTCTATTTTTTTTTTTCTACCTACACTATGGCGTTTGTCGTTTGTTATTAGAATGCACTGGTTTCCGTCTGTGTTCAACTAGGTCGAGTCAATTCCGGTCTTGTGTCTGACGTGTAGATCTTGTAGTGACCTCTTCTGTTTGGCTTAATGGATTGTCTCAGGCAAGAAAGCTGTGCTGGAGTCTAGGTACTGAGGAACAATCTGTCTGCTCCCTGCCCAATGCCCCCAAAGGAGTGCAAGTGTATGCACAACCCACTTGTCAGATCAGATCTGTAAGTTATTATTCTACTCCGTACAGATTGGTATATTGCATATATACATTCTCACCGTCTTCTCGTTATTGTCCGTCGCAGCACCCGCGTTGTCAGACGATAATATGTAGAGGACATTTGCGCAAGCCGGCGGGTGGGCTCAATTGGTACAGTACCAGTCAAGGACTCCACTAGGGTTTGGGTTTTCCAACCAGCGGAGTGGAGTGTCTTGCGGCAACGCCGGATCTGGCAACCCATTCCTTTCGAGCAGTGTATGTGATATGTGATTATACATGATTATGTACACCTGTATCGTCGATTGATTGATTGATTGATCTATTTATGTGCCATGCCATGTTTCCCTATTGCTATTGTGCACTGAGAGGGTTCTCGTCTTCATCGGGCTGCATACCTACGTTGGCGGGTCGTCCTGGAGGCTGATAATGTTAATATCTACGTAACCTAGGTACAGTACCTAGGTACTTATCTAAGGAGGCACGCTACGTACAGTACCAGATGCATGTGCTGTCCAGATAGAAGGAAAAAAGAGAAGAGGAAGAGGCCGTTGACACATGAAAACGCCCGTCTAATCTATCTAATGATTCATTTGGATTGGATTGCGATGTGTTAGCTGTGTGTACTCCGTAGACTGGGTGAGATATGAGAAAGTAGATTATTCTTGCAAAATGATTGATTCGATTCGGAATGTGATTCTGTTAACTGAAGCAGTTTTATGACCATCCATCATAGACCACTACCCGCATAATACGTCCGCTGCAGTGTCCAATATCTATGTCCGCGTCCGAGAATCTCGATTACTTCTATCAAATATACCAACTTTCTTTATTAGGACTGTTTCTGGACGACTGGTGACGGTAAGGTCTATGATAAATGTCAGATAATCAGCTAGAACTTTTAGAGAGGAAAAAAAGGTTCTTGGGCCATGTCAAAGCTGTGTGTGTGTGTGCGTGTGTTGGGAGGAGGGAGAGGGGGAGGGTTGAACATAAATACTGCCCTGTATGTACCGTACTGTAGGATTCTAGAAAGGAAACTCTTGTTCTTTATTCTTCGTCGCTTTCTCTGTCACTTTGCCATACGTATTGGTGGTTAGTCTGTCATTCACGCATAAATCGACCTGATTGATCTTTTATTCCGGAGTCAACCGTGTTTTGTCATTTTGTATTATTCTTTAGATTCTGTTGGGTTGGAGGCATATACATTATATACTCTGACCTGGTTTCTCAATGAAGGATATAGATTGAGAAACGGAATAAGGAAAGGGAGAAGACGAGTACAAACCCCGTCTTTTTCTGTTTAATCTGAGAGAAGGTGCTATTTATCTCTCTTTTGTCACTCCCTCTGTTTCCCCTGGTTCTTTCTCTCTTTTCGTCGAGATGTATGTATGTATGCATAATCTCGATATGCATACATATACTGCGTGATATCAACTGAATATGGCCTGAAATAATGCCACTAGAGGTTACGTCTGCATGTTTATATAGGTACATGGAATACGTGGACCGTATCTATGTGTTGTGCTGCATCATAATGTACGCACATGTGTTACATGAACACTGCTGCCAATATCACTTTCTAGGTACTATATACTCTAGCGAGACTGGTTAGCCTTCCTCCATAACATAGGTAACTGCATATCGAAACTGACCTCCCAGCCTAGATCAGCGCCCCCGGATTTCCACTGGGTGACAAACATGCAGATGGATGGATAGGGTTCACTGCGCGAAAAGTATGGCAGTGCTGTGTGTTGGTGTCTTAGGTAGGGCAGTGTTATTGCGTCATTCTCATCTGGCTGGTTTACTTCTTTTTTTCTGATGATCCTCTACTGCGTTTATTCGTTTTACCGGGCCCGATATACTGAAGTTATACGTGTGAAGTGACATGGGTCACACGGCATGTTTGAGGCACATTATTTTACTTGATTCTACGATGCATTGTCTGAGAAGGGGCAGGTTAAGTTTGGACGCGGCGGAACGGACATGGAGTCGAGTTATTGGGAGTATGTGTGTAGCTTCTTGCGGGGTAAGTGGTGGTTGCTGGAAGCAAGTAGTACAAGCCTGAGATAAGAATGAGAACTCTCACAGGTAGGTCGCAGTATTAAACTGTTCTCTTATAATAAGTGTAGACTCATGAGGCCACCTATTTTATGGGTTTCCATCGCTTTAAGGTAACAAGCGTAGCATCAAGACTGCGGACATACCTAGGGTGCTCTGTAAATCCTCGACACGTCATGGTCATCTTACCTATCCTCAGTGCAAGTTGTACCAGTCCGCGTTCGGTCTCAGCTGGCTGCCTGGACATCATGATGTAGAAGCTCTTCGAGAAATCACCATCTAGGAAGGGTACCTAGGTAGGTACTAATGCCAGTAATGAGGGAATAAACTCAGCCCTGCGGGATGAACCGTAATTCTGTCACCACAAAAGACATCCCGAGAGCTTCTCGACGTTTCTGCTCCCGTTGCTGTCAGGATGAGCAAAGATTGACGTGACCTTTAGCAGCGTAGCATAGGTCCACGATCCTCACGTCCAAGTTCGGGAGTTGCCAAAGCCGCTCTTCCCACTCCTGTCTGATATTTTCCGGGAAGTGGTGTGGTGCCCAGCAGCGAGACCCTGCACGTCTCATGTTCACGGTTTTCTTATCGCACAGTGTCAACTGTCCGACATACAGAGTCTGGCAAGGTTTGGCATTGCTCCGTCAGCGGGATCTCCAGTCTGCATATTGATCTGAAGGAATATCCTTGACTGGGATCGACAGGTGATCTCTCGGCGTTTAAGCTCGGAAAAGCTTGTCATGCGGCTGCGGTCCTGTTTCGAGTGCGGCAGGGATCATGGATGGAGGATGCCCATGTCGAGGCCAGAGACGTAATGAAACAACCGTTTGGGTCCTGACCTGCTGCTGGGCTATTTTTGCAAGAAGAAATAGGCCCACTTGGGGATCTCTTCGTAATGTGCGCATCTGCCGGATGCAATGAGCTTCCTGATGATTTTGTCAATTCTCAATCAGCAGACTGCACATCTATTCAAAGCAGTTGCGGTAGCCATCTTTATGCAATGATATAATTGATTGAGACGCTTCAATCTAGTGAGATTCGCGCCTTCATCGTTATGAGAGCAACATCTTCCTAAGACCGTTTCGTTTGTGGCCGTCCTCCCCAGTCCCTGCGTAGATAGTCATCACGGTTAGAGGCTCACATCAATGAGCAAACCGTACAGACCATTCAGTTTGACTCGTCGGAACCGCCGGGTTGGGAGCAGCAGGACCGGCGTTTTCTTGCCATGTAGGTCCCCGAAGAACGTCTGCCAGATGACAATATCGACTTACGTTTGGGTCACTTCTGACCGGACAACGGGATATCTTCACAAACCTAGAAACAAACAGGTGAAAAATTTTCTTCTAGCTCTGTGGATTGATTCGGAGAAGATCGAGAACGTGGCTGAGAACAGACGGAGCAAAATGACGCGATGCGCATGGCGACAGCTTGCATGTCAACCTTGGCAGGGTGCTCAGGTCCAACCGTTCATCATCTCCGACAGCCAAGAGATCCGCCAACACGGGCTAAGAGGTCAGGACATCTGCATCTGCAGCATGGGTACTAAGAGCCCGTGCGGAGAGCCGCAGGGGCGGAAACCATGAAACTGTGGTTCGTGGTATACGGACTAGTATATATATGAGGACCCTACTGGTGGGAGATAACCCTATCTCCGACTCTGGGAGTGGTAGATATGGCGTGGTCTTGTTTCCCTTCCAATCCCTCTATATACCACGTATGCCCTTCACGTGAAGAGAGGAAGAGTGCTCCGTTGGAATCTCCCTGGACGAATGTCTTGCGGGGAAAGTGGATAGGTATTCTGTTCGAGAAAATTGAAACACGGGGTTTTTCTGCTACACGTGGAAGGCATCAAGGCACGTGCGGGAAGTATGAACAGAGCCACGAGCTAGATTGCTCACGGTGTCATCTAAAGTTAAATCTATTGATCTATTATAAATCATCACGAGAGGAACGGCCGGTCGCGGAGGCCTCGCTCTGAGGTCTTGATGCTGCGGTGATGTTTTCACCATCGGCGGGTGCGATGGCGTCTTCCAGCGGCGCGGTGATTGGGCGGCAGGGGCAGCCGGGCGCGAGATGCGCGGGGGCCGGCGGGGCGGACGTCGGCGCGCGATGATGCGTCCCGGGGGGCGCTTTGCGTGCAGGCGGCTCGTGACTGGCGGCTGCCGACGTCCTCCCTGGCCGTGCGGTCTTGGCATCCTCCATCGGACCATCGTGCTCGGATCGTCGCCAGCTTTGCGCTGACCTTCCAGCCTGAAGCTCCTTTTCTTCCTCTCGTTCTGGCCCCGTGCGATGGTCGCGTCTGGCGCCCTGCATGGGATGATGAGAGAACTCGAACCACCGTCCAGCACGGCGGGGCGTCGAGGATCGAGGCATGGGGGACCGTGATGATGGTTGTAACTGGTCTTGTTGGCGTGCTGTTCTGCGTCGGCCGGCGTCCATGGCCCAAGCATGGCCGCACCCCCCGTCAGGACCCATCCCGATCAAAAAAGCCCTGCTCCCGGCGGCCGCGTCGTCATTCGCTCCCGAGAGCTCGTCATCGACCAGGGCCGCGAACCACGATGGTGTTGCTCACCACTTGCAGCGGCGACTACTTAATATTATTTTTTGCCCTGGCAGCTCCTGACCTTCGTCAAAGCTGGAGCAGGAGCTGCCGATCTCTGGCGTTATTATTGGGGACTTGATATCCACCGCGTGGAGTTGTGTCGTCTGGGCACTACTTGCGTACGCTGTTGATTCGGGCGGACCGTCGGGGCGTCCATGTTTTGTTCTCCTTTATCAATCTTCTCTATTCCCCGGACACGGTAGAAAAGGCCCTCTGCCGGTGCATGGTTCTGTGTCTGCTCTGCATGCTCTCTTCTTCACCCTCAACCTCTCCTCCTTGAACCGTCTCGTCTCAATGCCTTGCTAGGATTACTACTGCTCCGATTACTAAGATTCTCCCTTTTCTTTTCGTCCGCTCCTGTTCCCTTGAATTTCCTTTCCTGGGTTGGGTTTGAACACTGTGACACGTTCCGGGTTCCTTCGGCCGCCGATCTCGCCGTCAATATCACTTACTCCCCGTGCGACAGAGAGTCCCGGTCTTGACGCTAGCTTCCAATTGTCCGTGTTCGTCTCGTTCCGGTTTTCGTTATAGACGTCTATTGCTGCGTGACACACAAAGCCGGCGTTCTGCACTTGCAGCGGTCGCGGGTCGTGTCACCACATCTGTGTCGGACGGTTCGGCTCTTCTTGTGCCAGGTGATCCCGCAATGGAGATTCGGTTGTGAAATTCGAAGTCTACCCAGAGCCTGTTAGGCACCGTTGCGCCCTCTCTTACCACGGCCTCCTGCTGTGGTCTATATATCAATCCTTCCTATTCCTGGCGGAGGATTTCTCGAATCTTTCCCTCACTCCTCCACAGCTTTCCATCCCCCTGGCATTCAAGAGCCTCTTCAGGTTCATTCCGACATACGCGAACCGCCTTGAGACCTGTGCATCGGCATCACGCGTCCGGCAGGCCTTCTACCTCTGTTTCCCAAGCAGCCATGCCAGGCAAAACCGCAACCAAGATCGGCCATGGGCTGGCAAAGGTCCTTGGAATCAGGATCCAGTACCGGGATCCCTTCGGTGCCAGTGCCGATCCCGTCACTCGCGGGGAGTCTACTTTCTCTGCCGGTACTGCAGACACCTACGTCGAGCCGGAACCGACTACTGCTGAATGGATTCGCGAGCACCTTCCGACGCTTCATGATGTCGGCCGCTATTTCCTCAACCTGTTTCCTTTCCTCCAGTGGATTGGAAGATACAACCTTCAGTGGTTCTTGGGAGATCTAATTGCCGGTAAGTCTTTGATAAACATAATCGCCATGGCAGTTGTCGCTCACGCGATGTGCAGGGGTGACTGTCGGATGTGTTGTTGTGCCTCAGGGCATGGCTTATGCTAAACTAGCGGAGCTGCCGGTTCAATTTGGTCTCTACTCGTCATTCATGGGGGTTTTGATTTACTGGCTCTTCGCAACCTCAAAGGACATCACCATCGGCGTGAGTTTCAATCAATCTCGACTGTGAGAAAACTGAGCTGACCATTTCCCTAGCCGGTTGCTGTGATGTCTTCACTGGTTGGTGACGTCGTCATCAGAGTGCAAGCCAAGCTTCCCGATGTTGAAGCTCATGTCATCGCGTCCGCCCTTGCGGTAGTCGCTGGCGGGATCGTCACTTTCATCGGACTGATTCGATGTGGCTGGATTGTTGACTTCATTCCCCTAACTGCTATCTCGGCGTTTATGACGGGATCCGCCATCAACATCGCCGCTGGTCAAGTTCCGACCATGCTGGGCGAGAAAAAGTTCAACACGAGAGCTGCCACATACAGGGTTATCATCGACACTTTGAGATATCTCCCCACGACAAAGATCGATGCTGCCATGGGTATAACCGCCTTGGCGATGCTTTATACGATCCGTTCTGCCTGCAACTATGCAGCAAAGAAGCAGCCGCATCGTGCGAAACTATACTTCTTCATATCCACTCTGCGTACGGTCTTCGTCATCCTATTCTATACCATGATCAGCGCAGCAGTGAACCTGCACCGCAGAGATGATCCCATGTTCTCGCTCCTTGGCAAGGTACCCCGAGGTAGGCACCGCATAGACCGCCATCTGACACGGAGGATTTTCTTCTGACATTATATTCAAAAGGCTTTCAAAACGCCGGTGCACCGAAGATAACGAGCGAAATGGTGCGGGCATTCGCCTCGGAGCTCCCGGCTACGGTGATTGTGCTGCTCATAGAACACATTGCCATCTCCAAGTCCTTTGGCCGGGTGAACAATTACACCATTGACCCGTCTCAGGAAATGGTCGCTATCGGCGTGACCAACCTGCTTGGTCCATTCCTGGGTGCTTACCCTGCGACAGGCTCGTTCTCCAGGACTGCAATCAAATCGAAAGCGGGTGTCCGTACGCCGCTAGCTGGCATGATTACTGCGGTTCTCGTTCTCCTTGCTATCTACGCCCTACCCGCCGTCTTCTTCTTCATTCCAAATTCATCTCTGGCTGGCGTCATCATCCACGCGGTCCTCGATCTTATCACTCCGCCGAACACTGTGTACCAGTTCTGGAGGGTGTCGCCTATCGAGGCGATAATCTTTTTCATTGGGGTCATCGTGACCATCTTCTCGACGATCGAAAACGGCATTTACTGTACCATCTGCGTGTCTGCTGCGGTCCTGCTTTTCCGGGTTGTGAAGGCACGCGGCCAGTTTCTTGGTAGAGTCAAAATCCACTCCGTCGTTGGGGATCACCTGCTAGACAGCGACGGGAAGTACGGTTCTCCTAGCCGTGCCATCCCTCCCCTGTCAGACGACACGGATACTGCATACCGAAACGTTTTCCTCCCCATTAACCACCATGACGGCTCGAACCCGGAAATCGAGGTGGAACAGCCTTACCCCGGCATTTTCATTTATCGATTCTCCGAGGGATTCAACTATCCGAACGCGAACCATTACACTGACTACCTTGTCCACACGATCTTTAAACAGACGCGGCGGACCAACTTGCAGTCATACCCCAAACCAGGAGACCGACCGTGGAACGACCCCGGCCCACGCAAAGGTGAGGAGGAGGACCGTTCACACTTGCCCATACTAAGGGCCATTATCCTGGACTTCTCATCGGTCAACAATGTGGACGTTACCTCCATCCAGAATCTCATAGACGTCCGTAACCAGTTGGATCAATACGCCGCCCCGGAGCCTGTGCAGTGGCACTTTGCCCACATAAACAATCGCTGGACTAAACGGGCTCTTGCATCCGCAGGTTTCGGTTATCCCACTCCTGTTTCCCAGAATGGATTTAGGAGGTGGAAACCAATTTTCAGCGTGGCAGAGATCGGAGGAGGCGAGTCTGCAGCTCTCGCGGAAACTCGAAACAGAGAGCGTGAAGCCAGACAAGCCAGGCTGAAAGCTGACGACCTCGAGAGCGGCCACGGTCACGTGCAGACGACGGAGCGCGAGGGAAATGGTATGGAAGGGGGATCTGAGAGTAACAACAGCGCTGACGACCTGCAGCGCGAGTTGAGTGACAGCAAAGTATACCATAAAGGTCGAAGAGTCGCGCTTGTTCACGGCATAAACAGGCCGCTCTTCCATATTGATTTGACGAGCGCTTTGCAGAGCGCAATTGCAAATATCCAGGAGATAGATGCTCACAAGGAGGCTTCCTTGGCTGAGGCATAAGAGAGGATGTTGGGGGATCCGTTCACCAGGAGTGTCAACGGATGATATCCCTTTCGCCGATGTTCACGCATCGTATATACGTCTTGTTTCGTTCATTCTTGTATTGGTTTTAGTTCGCCTTGCCTGTATATGCTTTGGAGTCGCGGGCGTCATGATTGTTTGCATGTTCCCATGGGATGATTTGTCGCAAGGTTTGCCGCTTATCAGGGTTATAGGCTGCAGCATGTCGGATGTATATTTTTTTTTTCAGTTATGGAATACCCGTGGCTACGTCCACATGTATGTACTTAAGAGCTATATATACATAGGATACCTTGAGAAGTCATTTGGTCTGTTACTGCTTCTCGCTACTAGCTACTCGAACTCTCCTGAGCTGAAACAACTTTGGGTTAGATCCATAAATCTGAAAGGAGAATAGCAGCACCTGCTGCGGAATACTTGAATCGGGACATAGATTCTAAACAAACTTGTTAAATTTTGATCACACCCGCAGCTTCCGTAGTCTCACAGACAGGCGCTGTGGCAGTGCTGCAACGGCAGCTGGTCCACGGCGCCCAGAGTGATTCGTTGGTATGTGTCTTGGGTCTTCTAAACAAGGGTATTGATCACTAAGCTCTGGAGGACGCCTTGGCGATCAGGGCTCGCAGTGCTTGCCGGATTCGGACGCCGGGTCTGGGGAACTCAGCCTGGCCGCACGCCCCGGATCGACACCAATCGTCATCTTCTAAACCCGAGATACCATCGCCCTAATGATAGCCCAACTGTCCTTGAATCCAATGATGATATGGACAACATGTGTTCCTGGAAGATTCAGCTCGCGACAATTCCTGGACACGTACCTTAGTCGCTTCTCGCATTTGAGCTTTCAGCAGATGCGTCAGATTGTCGGCCAAATGCGGTCTCACTTGCGAGGCGTGTTCTTCAGCCGCTATTTTTTTTTTTTTTTTTTTTTTTTTTTTTTTTTTTTTTTTTTTTTTTTTTTTTTTTTTTTTTTTTTTTTTTTTTGCTTTGCCCTGTCAGATGGCTACCTGTATGTGCCCCTGTATATAAAGCACTCGATTCCACTTGAGTTTGATGACCAGGCAGTTCTATCCTCTGTTGTTTCTTTGTTGAAGGTTCCTCTGCCATCATCATGTATAAACTCACAAAACTCGCATACAACGGACTTAGGAGGCACTCTTCCCAAATAGAAGAGCCTCCACAATCAAAGCCGCCATGTTCACATCTGCGACGTGCTCGGAAGGAGGCCATGGGAAGCGCAGGCGCTTCTCAGATTTTACGAAGACCGGATTCCAAGGCTCCTCCGGAGTTTGAATCGAATTTGTCGTCCCAGAATGACTCCCAGAGACCCAAGGGCGGCTGCGAAATTTGCGAGAAGAAAAAGCATGATTCCAGGGTTTACAGGTGGAAGTTGATATGTGGTCTGTTCCTGCCATATCTGTTGGCGTCGCTGGATTTGACCATTGTCGCTTCGGCATTGCCCTTTATTGCGTCACATTTCAGTACGTTTCCTGTACTCTGCGAACCTTTCCAATACCTATGGGTGAACGTTTAACGATGTGAAGATAAATTCGACGAGCTCAATTGGATCGCCACCTCCTTTACTCTGACGTCCACGGCATTTATTCCCGCTTTCGGCCAGCTGGCCGATGTCTTCGGACGGCATGTCGTGCTCCAGCTCGCAATGTCTCTGATGTTGATTGGGAGCACCCTCTGTGCGGCGGCGCAGACCTGGGGTATGCTGCTGTTGGGCCGGGCCTTGCAGGGCACAAGCTCTGCTGGGATCATGAACATCATCGGAGTTATCTTGGCGGACAAAGTATCCTTGAAAGAGAGCGCAAAGAACAGCACAGTTTTCGGGTTCATCTCCGGTATCAGCTATTCCATTGGGCCGGTTATTGGAGGGTGAGCCTGCTCAACTTTTCTGCTTGATCTGTAGATGCTGACAAATATCCTAGATACTTGACGAATGTAAGTGAACCCGGCAGGCAATACGATATTGCTGGATTTTGACCGGCTCACAGGCGAATTGGAGATATTGTTTCGTGATATCGATACCAGTACGTATTCTCTCCACAAACCGAGACTTTCTGTCGACTGTCCAGGAAACAGCATCCTAACAAGACAATTGTGCAGATTGCATTCGTTTCGCAGATTGTTATCTTCGTGCTGCTTCGAAAGGAGCTTGTCGAAGGGACGCATTTTAGAGAGGGCGCTCGATGGTCGTCAATTACCTCAGCGCTAGCGACTCTTGACATATTCGGCATTTTTCTCTTCATTTTCGGTGTCGGCCTCGTTATTTTGGGGACCGCATGGGGTGGATCGACGTATCCCTGGACCTCTGCTCAAGTGCTGGCTCCATTAGTCGTTGGTGGAGTCTGCTTCGTTCTATTTTTTGTCTATGAATATCTCCTCGAGCCAGGAAAGGTGTTCTCTCGAATCTTTCCCAGGCAGGTCGCCATGCTGCCCTGTAGTCTCGTCTCAAGGACAGATACTTTACTGATTGCGATCCTTGAATTTGCGGCGGGAGCAGGTAAGCAATCCACCGAGCCAAGTCAGGTCGATGATCCATTGTTAACTGAGCTGCGGTAGCCCTGTATTCGGTCTTCTATTTCATCGGGGTTTACTTTACCCTTGTCGAAGCATATCCTGCTTCCAAGGCCGGTGTCCAGCTGTTATACTACCTTCCCGGCTTAGGAGGTGCGTTCTCACAATGCCGATTTTTCACATTCACTGGCTCACTCTCATGCAGCTGGCGTCTACTCCGCCATGTACCTATGCAATGTCTGGCCGGCGCAAACCTTCTTCCCACTGACTCTAGGAACGATCGCAGAGACGGTCGGTCTTGCTGTGCTTACCTGGGCTGTTAGAGCCCGCGCTACCGGTCTTGTCAATGGCATGATGGTACTCGCCGGTGCAGGCACTGGTTCGCGATTCATGCCTGCCTCGTTGCATATTGCGGGCATCTGGCCCGAACAGATCGCACCCGCGATGTCATTGATGCGCTTCTCCTTCCCATTCGGTGGGACGATCGGTCTGACTATTATGGGCAGCGTGTTCAATAACAAGCTCGACCAGGCCAGGTCTCTCCTGGGCAGCGGAAACGGGGATTTCTTCCTCCACGGTAGCAACACGCAGAGTCTCAGCGCCATCGCAGATCTGCCCGCCCCGCAGCAGAAGGCGGTCCGAATGATGGGCAGGGATGCTGTCATGTGGGCATTTATCTCAATCATGCCCATCATCGGAACCGGTCTGATCACGGGATTCTTCCTGGGGAACGTGTGGATCAAGAACAAGACAACCGCTACTACTACTAAGCAGAGACATGGCCAGGGCCAGGCGCAGCAGTCCAGTAGCGAGGGCCTCAACGCAACCTCATATCAGGAGAATGAAACAGTCCGAGCGGACAACAGCGACGACGAAGATGAGGATACGATCCAGCACAGCGAGGTCATCTACGTGCCATACCTGTACGCTTGGTTCAAGGTATGTACTTTTTTGGGTGGATCCGGTTTGGACTGCAGTTGACGAGGTCGCATAGGGGAACATTGAGTCGTACAAGCATGTCACCAGGCCGCTCTCCCAGAAGGAAAAGCAGCAACAGGCCTTGGCACTGAGGGAGGAGATCGAGCTTCGCCGACGGCCAAAGCCAAGGGTCGGGAAGGCTGACAGCGTGGACGGGGGAAATGGCGTGGTCTCTCCTGGGACTGTCGTGTAGACTGATGTGCTGCGGGATATGACTTTTGTAGACCTGTTCGTGCTTTTAATTTATGATTTGTGATGTAGAAAATCCCTTTAATATAAGGAATTGTATTAGTGCCAGGAGATATACGGTAGTATCGGGAGTTGAGGTTCCATTGTACTCCATGAAACGTAGGAATCCCCGAGTCGTGGAAAAGTATCGAATAAGGATGGGATGCCATAGATGCTGTTCATGCCATCTCAGAAGATCAGAGAACAGACAAAGCAGACAAACCGTTAAACTCATACTGTATATTATTAACAGGCCAATCAATCCCCACCGCCGTCCCATTTTCAAATCTGGGTGACATGAAAACATGTCCCATGCTGCCCTATCCCATTTCAACCATCGTACTGTTCCATCCACACTACATCCATCCATATCCAGACAGATCCCTCACCTCAAAACGCCCCCAACACCCGCCCACCCCAGCACAAACCCGCTCAGCGCCTCCCCCATCACGCCCCCACCGAACCACACATCCCTCCACGCGCCCTTCCTCGCTACAACCTTCTTCTTCTTCCCCGCCTCTGTCGATCCCGCATGCAACATCCCCCTACTATCCAATCCCACGATCTCGCCCCCACTGCTGCCGGGGAAGAACGCGCCCGCGCCTGCGCCCCCCGCGCCGCCGCGCCCGACCAGGAAGACGTGGAACAGGCCCGACACGAAGACCGTGCCGAGCAGGTAGAACAGGAAGCCGGCGCCGGAGCGCAGGCCGAGGATGCCGGCCGAGATGCCGAGGAGGAAGGCAGTGAGGGAGTGGATGGATGAGAGGACCTGTATTTTAGTACCCTTCTGTCAGATGGTGTGTTCCTTTGAGATCCAAATTTCGGTTTACGGCTGTGGCAGGGGAAGGGGAAGGGGTACGAACCCGATTGTTATGCTGGACCGACTCCGGGACGAGGGGGTTGATGAGGAGCGAGAGTTCCTGTTTCGTGGGCGGCATTTCTTTATTTCTTTCTCAATCGGTATCCCTCCCTTCTTTCTCTCTCCTTCTTCTTTACTTTCTTTCCGTTCCTTTTCCTCGTGGAACTGGCAGCAGAAGGCAGATAGATAGATAGGTAGATAAAAGATTCCCTCAATGCCTCAATTAATCAACGAAATAAAATGAAAAAGGGGAGGAGGACCAAAAGTCTATATAGAGCTCGGTGTCCGATTAGCCATCAAGGTTTTCCAAAAAAAAAAATCCCCGATCCGAGATCCAAGATCGTTAAAAAAAAACGTTGGGATAGAAAGTAAGCAAGCAACCGTGGGAAGTTGGAAAGTTGCCTCCCCGTGAGATGAGAGGATATGTAGGTCAAGGTACATACAGCAGGAAGTAGATAAGACTTACTTTACACGCGGCGCGCGTCAGACCACGTCCAATAGAGCCCACCGGAACGGGAGGGATGGGGGGGAAAAAAGGACGCCCGAAACGGGTGTCTTGTCGTCGCTTGGGCTTCGGGAGGTTGACGGTGATTGACGGTGGTGGTCGGGACGTCCGCCCCGTGACCGTCGGACTTGGCGAACAAGCTCGGCGCGGGCCGCTGGGTCGGCCGGGGTACGGGTCTGGTTTGCCAAGACTCTCTCTCGGAGACGAGTCACGATTAGACTTCATATGAGTACTCCGAACTGTACGTGGCGATATGTGTTTGTTTCTATTTATTCTACTGATTTCTTTTTTTTTCGTCTTCAAAAATGAATGGAATTTCGGTAATCGACAATAATAAAAATGATCAAAGAGTAGCACGTACTGGCTTTTGTAATATTCATGTCTCAATCAACTATGGATAATCGGCGTACTGTACTGTGCACATGCTTGGGGAACTTCCGCTCCAATCACGTTTTAGAACAGTTCAATCGTGTGCTCTTGGCTCTATTTAGATGCGGTAGTCCGTCGAAGGGAGAGAAACGTAATTGAACAGAATTAATAGTCCTTGAAATTCAAGTAAAGACGCTGTCTTGGATTCAATTACACAGAGAATAAGGAACCGACATCTTTCCAGTGACATTGGTGACCCTCCTTCCAACCCCACACGCATCATCTCACTCAGGTATGTCCGCCTCGCTACATCATCGAGCCGTACAAACGACCATAAGAGCCAAGCACGCCAAAGGGATAGATACAAACATTTGCCAGTTGCTCGTGTGAACGGGTATGACAAGAGTCGTGTCGATAGCATGACAGTACTAAACAGCCCTGAGATCTCCCTTCCAATGAAATCACACAATGATTTTTCAAACCTCCCAAATTATGTCCTTTTGGATTTCGAAGGATTATTTGCGAGTAAACAATCAAACAAACTAACTAAAAAAATATATCGTCGGTCATAGAATGCTGTCGAGTTTGCCTTCGGCCTTGGCCTCCTTAACCTGATCGAAGACCTACAGATATGTTAATAAAAGAGAACATACGAGAGCCATGTTCTCCGCCTACTCACCTTCAGCATCTTGTTCCTAGCACCAAGGGCATTCACTCCGCGCTCCTCCAGTCCCTTGTCATCGAGCTCGATCAACTCAGTCCACTTGAGATCCTTGAGGTTTTCGGTGTACTTGTGCAGACGTAGAGACCTAAGCCAAGCTGGAATGTCCTGCAAGAGCTTAGGATCGGTTGGGTCCTCTGGCGGCTTCGAACTGCCCCGACGGCCCCGAGGAGACCGGCCGCGAGTAACCTCGGAGTGGTCTGAAAGGTAGCCCTCATGGCCGCTGAGACCGAACTGGCCCAGTCCGAGCGCGCCCAGCCCGTTGGCCATCAGAGGGTTGTTAGGATCATACGCAGCCAGGAACCCATTGTTCTGCGGTGAAGTAAATGGCATTGGACCCAATGCGCCTCCCTGCATCGCCAGTCCCGGAGAGGTAGGGCGCGAACGACGACCTGCCATCGCAGCCTGCTGCTGAGCCTGGAGAGCTGCAATCTGCTGGGCGTTCAGAACCTGACCAGCGTCATTGACCATGACAAGATTCGTGGCGGGGATGTTTGCTTGCGTGAGCCCTGACGAGAGAGCCTGGTTGTTGTTGCTGGTGTTATTGTTGTTGTTGTTCGAATTCTTTCCGTGTCCATCATTGGATCGAGCACGACGGTACTTGCGAGCATCATCAAGAGCGATGCGATTGTTCACTGTGGACAATGCCGCCAGCTTCATGGCGGTCGCATTGGCGACCATATCCGCTTGGGAAACTGCAGCCTGCTGCTGCTGGCTGAAAGTTGCCGTCATCGGAGTGTTCGCCATCGAAGCCCAGCTGGCATTTCCAAGGTTATAAGGGGACAATAGAGGAGCTTCGGTAGTGATTTCCGGCGCAGTGATAGTAGTGCTCTGCACATTGGAACCCGACACCTGATTGGGACGAGGAGAAAGCAGACCGGAAGACGCAGACGGTTGACTGAACTGACCCATCGGCTGCGGTCCCGATGAGGACTTGGGACGGGCAATTGGAGGCTGAGGGTCAGAAGTACGCTGACCCCATGGAGAAGAAGGTGGCTGCCCCAAATTCTCTTTGTTGTTGTCCGGGGTGGAGATGGTGGGCGCGACAAGTGAACGGTCTCCGAAAACAGCACTATTGCGGTTGGAAGGAGGAGCATTGCCGGTTTGCTGAGTAAACTCGGCCTTTTTCTTGGCGATTGCAGCGGCTGCATCGGGGAACATGGCATTGATGGTCGAGGAATCGAGACCCGAGTTGCGCTTGGCACCAGGAGAAGGAGGAGGGCGACCGATGGAGTTACGCGAACCGCCGTCGATGTTCAGTTTGGACATGGCGTCGTTCAGGCGGTTGGACATTGGATCTGAAATTAATCAGCATCTCTAAGAGCTGTAAGACGGCAGAACAGGGCTTGTTTACCTTTCTCCCCGAAATTGGCGGGCGATAACACTCCGGACATAGGATGGTTTTTGGCCATCTGCTGTAAGACTTGGATGAAGAAGCGGATCTGTACTTGAGTAGTCTGCTGTAGCAGCGCGTAAAGCGCCGCTGTTCTCTCCGCTTCGCTCAGGACACGGAACCACTGTTCGATGGCGCTGAGCTCATCCTTAAAGTCTTGGTCCAGCGTGGCGGCAGCCATTTCCTCAAGCGTCGTTTCGTATTGGTCGATATCCGCTATCCACTGCTGCGCAGCACGATCGAGAGCGTCGTCCGCGTTTCCCTGCCCCTGAGATTGCTGGTTGTAAAAGACCTCGGACGAGGGACGCATGGTGGTGCGGGAGGAGAGAGGAGAAGGAAACCCCGACATATCCGCGGAGGCTCGAAGCTGGTGGGAGCTGCCCAGGTTACGTGAGGACGAAGGAGGGCGGAGAGAGGACTTGGAGGCCTCCGGGGTGCTGTTGCGATTCCCGATGATGTGGCTGGCCATGGCGGTTTAGTGTGTGTTACAGCGTCAGACGATGAAGGTCGAACGGCGGTAGTCCAGAACGGTGTGATGAACAATAGACACAGATAATATTACCGCAAAGCTCCTGCAGCACCTGCTGAGTTTCGGTGGGTTCTGAGGATAAGTTCGAGAAGAATTGAAGATAATCTTCGTCTTGAAGTCGAGGTCGTCGGCGGGAAATCCCTGCAAAGAGATACTTCCAATGGCACGAAACCCGACAGCAAACGCTCTAGGCGATGGCGATTAGAGCACAGGCCAGTCCAGTGGCTGTACAGATCGATTCGACTGCCAGAGCTGGGATCGAATCGAAAGGTGTCAGAAGGGGGGATGGAAGAGGATGGTCCGGGGGCGGCTAGGCCAGTATTAAGAGCGAGTTGCTGGAACGAGAGGATGTCAGGACGGACAGCAGTGTGTCAAACACAGCAGAGCAGAAGCCCTGGGCATCAAGAGAAGGAAGAAAAGAAGAGAAGACGGCCGGTTGGGGGAGAAGGTGAGTGTCTGAGGTGTGGGGTGGAGGGAGAGAAAAAAGGAGAACAAACTGGTTGCGCGAGGCTGTTCCGTTGGGCGGATGGAGAGGAAGAAGAGATGGAAGCGTGGATGAAGCGAACGGAGCCGTCCGGCCAGACCGACGGCGATGCACAAACGCCCGACAGGCCCTCCAGACGCGCCTCTCGTCGCGACCTGGGCCTCTTTTCTATTTTCTTCCCCTCTTCTTACCGCTTCGAGGCCTGGACTGGCGATCCTGGCTTGTCTGCTTGCTCTTTTCAGTCTCCCTGCACGCGCCACACCCGACCGGCCTGCGAAACAGGCGCTGCTCGCCGGGTGGGGATGTTGCTATGAATAAAGAATTCTGGACCTTCCACCACCGAGATCTACAAAGAGCCTCAAGTGGACACGGGCGCTTACCGGCCTTGGTGCACCCAGATACCCATGTCATGACCTGCGCCAGATGAATCTTTGTCCGTATCCCGTCGCCTTTGCTTAGTTTCACCAAGTATTTCGAAATCTCTGCAGGAAGTTTGGGAGCGGCTGACGGATACTTGCAGTCGCATCTTCCAAAACGAAGTAGAGAGATCCAATCCTCGATGTACATGCGAGGTGTCTGTCCCACTGTGTCTCTCACTTCACTGCATTCTACTCTGCGCAAGCTCTGAATATCCTGCAGAATCTCCATTGTTTCCATGGACCCTCGCCATTCAGACGGTCTAACAAAAACCAAGATTCTGGAGGATAAGTCGAATCTAATATAGCACCGATTCTTTGCCATGATGGATGATCCAGGGGATTTCTCGGATCAGAATCCCTCTCAGGAGATCGTGTATCCAGATATCGACGAGACCGTCCAGTATCCTTGGCAAGGGACCCGGCAGCACAATGCACCCCAGGCTCCTCAGCAGCCCGATGCGTCTCAAGCTGCGACCGCCTCGGTAATAGACCCCAATTTGTACAAGGGTCTTTTCTCCGGCGCTGTTCCTGAACCGACGGACCGGGACATGTCCAGCGAGTACGCAGAAGAATTGTCCCCTGCGAAAGGCAAGAGACGATTTGATGAGACGTTTGATGCCGGTGATTCATCTGAAGACCCCACATTTGACCTCTCGGAAGAGGAGAGCTCGACGTAAGTGTGCCTAGATCCCTTCAGGCTCGTTATCTGCATCTAACCGCAGACAAAGTGACGAGGAAATGTCCGATGTGGGCGATGAGGATTTGGAGGACGAAGATGGCTTTGGTCCAAGGCGGCGACGTCGCAGAGGCGCTGGCCGGTTCTCCGGTCGGTTTGGCGCCCGCGGTGGTAAGGGCATTAAGAGAGGACCGCGTAAGCCTCTGGAACCAAGTCCAGAGTTCAAGTTGCTGCATTCGGAGGCTACGTCGGCTTTCATTGACGGAGACTACGAGCGAGCCACCGGCCTGGTAAAGCGGGCAATCCAGATTAATCCGGAGATGTTTGCCGCCCATTCGTTACTGTCGGAAATCTTCCTGGCTCAAGGTCAGAAAGACAAAGCGTTGGCAGCACTGTTCAATGGGGCTCATACTCGGCCCAAAGATCCCACTGTTTGGATGAAAGTAGCGAGATTGATTTTGGAACGCGCTGGTGAAGATCGGCAAGCAGCATTGAACGATGTGATTTACTGCTACAGTCGCGTTATTGAAATCGATCCGAAGAATTACAATGCCCGATTCCAAAGAGCTGCAATTTATCGTGAACTAGGCTATAATGGTAGGGCTGCTACTGAATACGAGAGAATCTTGAAAGAGCTTCCACACAACACTAGGGCTCTTCGACACCTTGCTGAGACGTACATTGATCTCAATGACGTCCAAAAGGCTGTGGATCATTATACGGAAAGCATCAACTATTATATGTCTTTGGATTTAGATGAGGCAACCGACTTCTCTTGGTCCGATGTGAACATATATGTTGAGCTGTACAGCTTTCTGGGAAAGTACGAGGAGGGATTACGAGTCCTAAAATCATTGTCCAGATGGCTTCTCGGCAGGAAGGAGGACGTAATGTGGGAAGACTTCCATCAGGATGACCGAGAATGGGATGCGGACGACTTTCCTCGCCGTATAAAAACCGATGGTTACGAGCCAGGACTCTATCCTCGAGATTCTTATGGGCTTGGCCTTCCACTCGAACTTCGGATAAAGCTGGGTCTATTTCGACTGAAGATGGGATATGAGCATAAGGATGAGGCCTTGGTACGTCAGCTGAGAAGTCACGTTTGTCATTCTACACATTTCCTGACACGTTCTTGCAGCACCATTTTCAGTGGTTGAACCCCGAAGACACCTCTCCCGGTGCGAGGCTTTACGACTACGGCGACCTCTTTAGGGAGGTTGCAGACGCGCTCAAGGAAGTCGGCTTATATGAAGATGCTCTTAGATATTACGAGCCACTTCAGCACACAGATGAATACGCTGATGTTAGTTACTTCATGGCCATGGGCGAGTGTTCCATGAACGTCGGGAAGCTTGAAGAGGCAGAAAATTGCTACCTCACAGTCGCGGAACACGATTCTAAGAATATGGAAGCGCGTGTTAAACTGGCAAAACTGTATGAGAGTATCGGGATGACCGAGCAAGCGTTCAAGTACGTCAACGAAGCAGTGCTTCTGGGCCGGCAGGAGACGAGGAGAAGTCGTCGACGAAGACGAGATACCAGGCTGGAGCAATTGGCAAGGGAGTTCAAATCAACAGAGTTAGCTCCGGAAGGGGTAGAACCAAGGCCTATTGCTCCGAAGCCCCTCCCTCCCGGCGCTCCTGCCCCCACGCTCACCACCAGCAGTGCGGCTGCCACAGCTCGAAGACGCCTCGAGCAGGAGGATGTCGAGGAAGAAGGGCTTCAACACGTACAATATCTGTACTCTGTAATGATGCGATTACGGCCCAAGATGAGAGAAGGCGACCCGGTAGCCACGGAAGATTGGTTAGATATCGCAGATGCCCTGCTGCGTGACTTCCGGTCGAATCGAGTCTTCTACCCGCTACAGAAAAACATGGTCTTTCTGGGATACTCCAGAGAAGCTCAGAGAAGAGCAGGGCAATACAGGCACAAGACTTTGATGGACGAAATGCAGGAAATGGCCGGTCGCCTTCAAGAGTCACTGGGTTAGTGAAATATCTGCTCTCCAAAGTTTAAGCTATATCTCGTTCGTTCAACGTGGACTGATGATGGTTGCAGGCAACATACCGGAGGAACCACTGCAAACCGCGATCCCAACAGACTACCATGGCATCTCTTTCGATGAGTGGCTTGATATATTCCTTGAATTCGCCCTTGTCGTTGCAGGACAAGGCGAAGCCGAGGAGGCATATGATACCCTGGCTGCAGCTGCAGATGCCAGCGTCTGGTATCACTCACGTCCCAGCACCCGTCTGATCCATGTCTGCTGGTTTAGTAAGTTAACACTTCTATTATATGGTCGTGGAACCATTTTTACTGATTGAAATCCACAGCGTGTGCCCTTCGACTGCGGGACGAAGAGACACTCGCAAATGAAGCCCGCTGGTTCATCAAAGAATACCAATTCGTCACTGACACCTACCGCCTCTTTGCCATGCTCAGCCGCCTCTGCGGCGACCCGCACAAATCCATCTTCCACTCCTCTCCGAACATGAAGTTCATGCTCCGCCAGATCAAGGCCATGGACTACACGGTCCCCGAGGACCCATCCCGCCCCAAACCCGTGAGACACACCCGGCAGTCAGTCTACCAGGAGCGCGCCTCCCTGTCGACCCGCGACGAGCTGGGCGAGGCCATCCCGGCCGAGGAGCTGGACGTGGCGCTGCTCGTGCTCTACGGCCACATCCTCTACTCGGGCAACAGCTTCTACCCGGCCCTCAACTACTTCTTCCGCGCGTACGCGCTCGACAGCGAGAACCCGGCCGTCCTGCTTTCCATCGCGCTCTGCTACATCCACCATTCGCTCAAGCGCCAGTCCGAGAACCGGCACTACCTGATCGTGCAGGGGCTGTCGTTCATGCACGAGTACCGCCGCGTCCGGGAGAAGGAGGGGTCCCTGCTCCAGGAGAGGCAGGAGATGGAGTTCAACTTTGCGCGCGTGTGGCATACGCTCGGGCTGGCGCATCTCGCCGTCGAAGGGTACCACCGCGTCCTGGCGCTCGGGGAGCAGATCCAGCTGGAGTCCCAGCGACGGTTGGAGAAGCAGAAAGAGAGCGTGGTGGCAGAGGCAGAGGCAGAGGAGGAGGAGGAGGCAGACGGCATGAGGATGGACATCGAGGAGCAGGGTAGTAAAAAAGAGCCGTTCTTCGTGGAAGATTTCACCCGCGAGGCGGCCGTGGCACTGCAGACGATCTACGCGCTCAGCGGCGATCTATCCGCGGCTAAGGAGGTCACAGAAAAGTACCTCATCATATGAATCCTCGAATTTCCCTGCTGGATGCTGTTCTTTTTGGGAATGACATGTACAGTACTTACAGTCTTTAAGAGGTCACGTGATATCATGTATGTGTATTATCTTGATGCGTGAGCACCCGGTTTGGTTAGGTCAGGTAGATACCATGTATGAGTAATGTACAGTATGCGCATGTGCATCTGAATATCAGACCCAGAATATGACATTGAAGAACTGCTCCAAACCTGAGGTCAGCCTAGTTAGCCTTCCGCCTTCCGCCTCGACCCTGACGACACCCATGAAGTAAAAACGAAGAGCTCAATGGGTAAACAGCTCAAAAGGGGAGAAAAAGGGATACGCCGGACCTTTTCCAACCCCCAAAGTTATTTTTTAAGTAGACACCATCCTCACCATCCCAACCACAAGATACAGCATGAAGACACGACAGGGGTTTTCAATTCAGTTGAGCGGACCCCCATCCTCTTTGTCTCAGAGCATTGACAATCGAATAAAAACGAAATGGGACGAATCAAATGCAGAATACATGTAGACATGCAGCCGGCGAAGCATGTGGTGTTTGTGGGCAGTAGTAATTTTATATAATACAAACAGCTTGAGAAAAAAAGATCGGAGAAGAGAGACAGACAGGGTATCATAAGCTATATTCGCGCCAGTAAAAAAAGAAGGTAAGCATGGGAAACAAGGTAAGGGGGAAAAGGGGGGGGGGGGGG
>Ga0207748_1000273_pt1 | contig 45396 bp, 38 predicted proteins | sample HigsolmetaGSP13D_FD_184841 | JGI IMG/M metagenome (GOLD analysis project Ga0207748, IMG submission 184841) | High solid enriched microbial communities from the Joint BioEnergy Institute, USA - SP1-3-D (SPAdes) | ecosystem: Engineered > Bioreactor > SSF (Solid state fermentation) > Aerobic >...
CCCCCCACCTCGTTTTCGTGATACCAAAAGGACATACTCAGTCAATTGCCTAGTTAAGAAGAAACTCGGATGCGTGAGGGCGTCCATAGGTCAGAGATATGGCGGTGCAGCCCTCGATTGCCGTGGACCAGTTGCTGAGCACTGTTTGGTCTGGGCATGAACGCCCACCCGCAAGGATGCCCTGCTAACTGGTCCTTTTTTGTCAATCGTCGAGCCTGAATCACGTTATTGTGTCTCGTGGACACGAGAATACACGACCCGCTTCATCTAGCACGGGATGAAACGGCAGCTGGGCGAGGGGGGTAAAAGAATTTCGTTCTGGCAACGATGTATCAACGACGCCTACACCGGGTTGAATCACCTGCCGTGGCGCATCTAGTGGGAGAAGACAGAAAGAATAGGAAAGGGAGAAAGAATGGAAAAGTCTCAATCTTGAATTCACCAGATGATGTCCTGCCTGGCACGATTCCCTTGATATTATTTTGTGCATCTGGAAAACCACCGGGAATCGAATTTGAGACGAAACAACCCTGAACCCTTGGGAAGAGAAGAGAAGAATCGGAAAGAAATGCAAAGGCCATTCCAAAATGGAGTATCTGCATCCTCATGTACCAGGTACACGGGTCCCGCTCCATTTCGTTCCTTTCCCTTGGATTCCAACAACATAAGGTAGGCGATGGGATTCTGTGTGGAGACAGAGATTCAAGGAAACTATGCGCAAGGGTCAGCCAGCGAAACAAACAGTAGAGATTCAGTGAATGTGCGAACGTCGACCGCCAATGGAATGCCCTGCCTGTTATAACAGTTTCAGGCGTATAGGGAGTTCACGAAATCCTCTTATTTCCAGAAGGCGTCCAGGCTGCCGTAGGGAGAACGTTGTGGCTCTGTTAACCGGCTGCCATTGGCAACTCGAAGACTCCAGGCCTGGTATCCCTCGTCGTTTTCCCCCTATCAGCTGGATCGTTCTCTGTCAAGCAACACCCCCTTCCGCCCCCTTCCACGTCACGTCTTCGCCTCATCCGGCAGCCTGACCGCGCATGCGAACTCGAGCAATGATGTACGTTGGGATGCACGCATCTCGCGGGAGCTAATGCGTAGAGGCCTCTCTTTCTTCTGACCCGAGAGGTCTATATATCACTAAATGTATGATGTCCTCCGGGCGAAGGCGATAGGGTTACCGTGTCATGTGATAAGCAGGTCCCCTCCCTCGCAACCAGCCTTGTCCTGCTGGCACTTCGGACATCCTGTTTGCTACCCTCGTCCATGTCCGAGTCGACCCGAGCTGGTCATCAGCCGCTTTGTGCATATCTAGCACTGCATAGGGGGTTGCATCGCCTCATTGGTGTCTTTTGAATGATAACTTCCTGGCCAGTTACAGCCAATGTGAGATTGATCGAAACGGAATCGACAGCCACCGTTTGTGGCCGATTTATTTCGGCAAAAGGCCACATTATCACACTCCTTCTCATTGTTTTCAGCGCCCTGAAGGCTTATACATGGCGCAACTCAATCTGGGAGCAGAGACAATTGGCTTGAGATCAGCCTCAGGGCTCGTTTACCTTGCAGAGACCGGGTGTGATCGTTGCGGACACAACCGATCGCTGCACAGCGGAGAAAGCTCATAATAAGAATAACTGCGCATGCTCATTTGAGCGGAACTTTGCATCCGCCCTTCCGTCCATCCAATGGAGTGATGGACACTCCATAGAGCTAAGCCTATTTCCGCCGTCCGTTGGCCTCCAGGGCTTTTACACTGCCTTGCTCGCCTCTGTTCTGGCGCGAGATCAATACAACCATGATCCCGGCTTGACGACCTCGAAACCTCATTTGTTGGGTTGAAAGATGTCCTGCCTCCTTTGCCTGCCTTCCATCTTGCAGTTTACGATGGTCCGTGACCCGGGTGCAGATCCCTATCCACTACTGCCACCAAATACAATACTGACATCGTCAAAGGAGCGCCACTGGCAGAGCACATGGAAAGTCATGAGGAACTGATGGCCGTGTTACGGAGTTAGTACTTGCTGCCCAAATCGGTCGACCTCGTCCATTCATCCAGCGCCAACGTGCCGGTTCCTCCCCTGCAGACTTCAGCATCCTGTTTCCTTCACGGTTCGGACCGTCACCAGGGTTCGTTCTTCTATATGCATGCCAGCAAATTCGCGCAAGGGTTTCAGCGCTTTATGGACATACGACAGGGCCACCAATTCTTTGGAGGCTAGCTCGCGTACCTGTCACTGCCACCAAACACCGCGGGGGCCCAACAGCAGGGTCGAAAAGCAATACTGGGCATTATTGTGACAGGAATTGCTTTTCATACCACAATAGTATACAGGAGCCGCCAATCGAGGCGGGGGCGATCTGGACGCACTTATGTGGGGAGCTCAACAGACCCAGATCCTTTCTCATGTATGTAAGGATCTTGGGCCCTTCTATCTCTCTCTCCCCCGCTCACCCAACCTTCTAACTCTCGGCGGTATAAATCGTCTGTCGTCGTTTTCCTGTCACTGAGACGTGATCTATTTCTCTAAGACTCACCTTCATTTTCTTCCATTTAAATGCATTCACGAAATCCTGATGTCCCGGCAGCCAAAACTCTGTCCTAAATCTCAGATACCCGGGTTTTCGGAGGGTGTCCCCGAACTTGGCACAGTGGTGCCTTTGTCAGGGTTTGAAGCATCTCAAGCGCCCGCAGACGCAAAGAGGCACCACCGGATCTTCCGCGTCAAGAGAAAACATGTTCTGAAAGCTTGTGATCGCTGTAGGGTAAAGAAAACAAAGGTCTGTTCCTTTTTAATGCTTGCTCCCATCTGCTCTGTCTTATTTCCTTCTCACCCGAGAAACCGGCCGGCTGAATTCTCAATGCCTGTCAGTGTGATGGTAACCAGCCCTGTAATCGCTGTTCAACATACAATCATCCATGTCTCTTCCGCGAGAGAAAGGCCACGCAGGCTAAGGTCTATTCGAGAGGGTGAGAATCCTTCCCCCAGAACAAAGCAAAACCGTTAAGATGTTGACCAGACGCCGCCTTTGTGTGAATTTGCAGTTTTGTCGAGATGCTCGAGTCGCAACATCTCTTGGTCGTCAAAGCGCTGCAAAAGTTATATAAGCATTGCATCAACAAAGAGGGTTTTCCAGGAGAACCTCTTGTCGAAGCGGCAGACGGCCATCCCCCGACGCATGCGATTCTGGACCGGTTAGGGTTGATTAAGCAGGCGGAGGAAAGTCCAGATGAACCGGAAGAAAATATTGCTGAATCCCTACAATATTTGCGACATCTGTCGACATTGACCGACTGCAGCGACACGGTGGATCAGTCTTCCGAACCTGTCAGCCCTTTGAACCCGACTCCTCCCAATTTCGAGCCACCTGGTTCGGCGACTGCGGACGGTACCTGGAGATGGGGCCTCCAGTCGGTCCAACAGGAGCAGTATTGCGCTTACCCCGCCAGATGTGACTTCTCGGAGATGATTCTGCGACAAGAACCCGGAAGTATTGGATCAGCAGCGGAAATCTCATACCACGAGCCGGCTCCGTTTGCCCACGCCGGCCAGAACGACGATATGTATGGTTCACGTAACAATGTTGATGAAATGCCTATCAAGAGCCGCCTTCAGACCTCCGTGATCGCATGGCCTGGTGTAGCTGGGCCTCCTATCGATATGTTCAGCGGATACGAAATTCCAGTCCAAGAGCAGCAGCAGCCACCCTACCCTGCTCCAAATACTTTTGCGCGCTGCAACTGGACATTTCCCACTGTATAGCTATTTCTCTTTAGCAACGGAAATACTACTTGGTAGCATTTACTTTCTCTTGAGACGTTGGTTATTGGTGTCTTGAAATAAGGAGATTATAGGTGACTAGCATTTGTACATGCGTCACCAAAAGACTTTGGATTTTATATCATACGTGGTGAGTCAAGAAAGAAGGGCTCAACAAAGGAAATCGGATTAGGTCACAATGGTGTTGGACTTTGGTTCTTTTTTCCCCTTGTTCTTTCGTCCGTCCATTACTTACTACACCTCTTTCCATTTGTGAATTCTCCACAGCATTGCAGTGGATTGTATTGCAGATCTGTAGAGCAATACTCCGCCCTTACATCTTCGATTCTCTCGCTTTAGCAAAAAATTCAGAACCCCCTTTTTGTTATTCTTTTTCTCTCGCTTACTCTTTCATTTTCTCAATATTGGACGACACAAAGTAGGCTTGGAACGGGAAACACGGTCGCTGGGTGAATGATACATTTGCTTTATGGGTGTTTCCACAAGTGAATTGATTTTTTTCTTTCTTTCTTTGCAACCGTGTCTCTTGTGCACTGGACTACCTACCTAACCTCGTTCGGCCACTCTCCCTGTTCCTGTTCACTTACATTAGGTACCTACCTAACTAGGTTTGTATCCGGATTCTTCTCTCAGTCCGGTTTGATATTTTGTTCCTGAGATCATTGTTGGTCTGGGGGATGGTTGACTCGTGAGCCAAATTTCCGAGTTAGGTTGGGTGTACAGTATCAGAAAAGTACTCACGGGAGAGTGGTCACGTTTTGTGCATAAACTTGTGGGAGAGCATGAAAAGGGAGAAGATATTTGGATTAGTATCAACGGTTTCACCTACCTGTTCATTCACTCTCAGTCAATTCGAAGGAAAAGTCTCCTGGTGACCTCCACGGCTCACTATTCATCGTTGTCAATATTTCAGAAATTATGCATTTGTTCACCCTCAGTCAATTGAAGGAAATGCATCCTAGTGCCCTCGAGGACTTTGATTTTCGCCGTCGATTCAGCAACGCATCCGATTTTTCAAGCAGGCATTCCGCCTCCAGGCAGAGATACTGCCAGTCTACGTTTCTGGACCCGATTTGTTCCACTCCAAATATAATGTTCCCGGGAAACCGAGAGCGCCAGTATGAGTCGGGTATCTGCCAGCCGAGAGCACCAACCGTGTTTCGGATATCTTTGTGACCGAGATAATCCAGAATGAGAAGCTTCACGTCGAGGGGGACGTTAAACGTCACATTCCACTTATCGCCGGAAGCAACGCGGGACCATCTTCTGGTTTTCCACTTCACGCCTTCTTGGGGGCCTCGTCTGCTGAAGCCACCATTCAAAAGGTTTCGGACTGCCGGGATCTTGACAGGACCCCTTAGCCAGTGTATATTCTTAGCAGCCACACGACCATTGTACATCCACCTGCATTGCTCTGATTCCCAGTTACTTAGCTTGAAAGGGTTCTCATACCATTTCTGCTCGAGGGCTTGGACGACGGGTCCGAGCTGTTCCTCCACCCGTGGACCCAGAATGCGCTCAATCAGCGTCCAGCAGCGTGTATGGATCGGATAGCCCCATTGGCGGCGCGATGTCGTCAGGCAGTTGTTCCTTGAGACTAATGGGGTACACCGCTATCAGTTTTTTCGCTTCTTGGCGGATATCCAATGTACGCGGCATCTTTGTCCCGGGGTACGACAAAATAATTATCGTTTTTCCTTGCGCCAGGGTATTGACCTATTCCCAAGACGCGGTATTGCTCCTGAGATGGATCATCGCCATCACCCTCACTTCTGATAACTAGTTCCAACCACCACGTTAGAGATGAAAGCTTACCTACTTAATTAGGCACCTTAAAGATCGTAGAATCCATAATTCAGGAGAAAGCAAATTATTGGTCGTGACGACAGAGGAAACAAAAAGAACCTTGTTGAACTCACTCAATCGAAATAGACTGCTCCACATCCAAGGAGTCTTGAAATACATCATGTCGAGTTCTACCGCCGAGCAGTGAATCACTTGTTTTCCCTGCGTCCTCTTTGCCACTCTCCACGATTCCTTTTCAGAGAAGATTTTCGACTCCTCATATTCGATCATTGGCCCGCACGCACAACAGTAAAATTCTTTCATATCAGACTTCGTCATCTGCATATTGCTAGGGCTGGCTTGTTTCGAAAGAATCGCAGGAAAAGATGAGACCGGACAGCAGCTATGTAGCACAGAATGGAAAACAGCAGAGTCTGTAATTCCATTTCAGCTTTTCTATCCTTTTCGAAAAATGCAATACACGTAAATATTTTCGCATAGACATACTTACTGGCATCTGAAGCGTGCTGTGCTCCCTGGATTCATTTTTTTTTGCAGATGATCAACGATACGAGATGGCTATCTAGCAAATATCTTTCTAAATCTAGGGGAGAGGTACGGTTCTAATTTCTGTCACCGTTTTCCGAATTTGAGCCGGTGGGCTCTTCTTTGATGTCATTATGAGATGCAGAATGATGGCCTCACCTGCAGATAGTGGAAAGTGCGCTTTTCGGCGCCAATAGTTGCCTCCAGAAACTATTTTTTTGATGGAGCTCGAACAAACTGGACTATCTTCGATAAAAAAGACCGAAGCAGAAATTATATCATGCAAGAATGTGTGAATACAGCCAGTTGATTAATAGAGGTGGTGGTTTCAGGAACTCTATGAGCGAGGGATCTTTGAGAAGAGTAGGGGTGAATAAAGCGGAAGAAAACAGAGAGTGCGCACAGAACCATGAAAGCAGCAGAATCATCAATTAGTAAGCAGAAATAGGTCTATTCGCATCTAAGTCTGTTCATGGTATGTATATCTGTTCAGTTCAAGTGTTTCCGTTTCTTGAGATACCCGCCGGTACTAATTTACCTAACTAGGTAGTACTAAGGTACTGAACACAAAAGCCCCGGCTCCTACTCTCACCGATCCCATCTAGAACCGAGAAGAACAGCTAATAATAATAGGTATTGAAGGCCTGAACGCCTCACTTGTTTTCTCCCAGCACGCATGTTTCCAGATCCGAAGCTTAGTCAGCTTTCTGTTGATGTGAAACATCCGACGGAAATAAGCTCCGGGTGCGAAGGATTGATGGTAGGAACACCACCTCGCTTGCGATACTATGCCGACGCTGTTCGGATTTCTATGTACATACATAGATGCGTATGTAAGAAGGAGCCGGGTACAGCTGGGATCAGGGCTTGCTTGCAGAGCAAGGAAATTGGTTTGTTTGCGTCGTTGGTTGAGCGGCTAAGTCGTGTTTGTTGGACGAGAGACGGTCCGGACCCCGCATGGTGGATGTTGTACTCCGCGTGCCTGGATATTGCATTGCTCATCTAGATGCTCCACAAGATTTAGGAGCATTATGTAGCTAGCTGAAGCTATAGCTATGGCAATTATCTATCTATAGCAAAGAAGTTGAAGCAAGGTGTGAAATACGGCATAGGTGCGGTAGAAAATAGGTTTAGTATAATCTGAACAATCCTGGGACGGCATGCTAATGGATTTCCTCGTCAATTGAGCTTCGTAGTCTTCGGCTTGGAGAGAATGAAGTATGGGGGGATGATGTTCTTCTAGAAACTTTGAGCAAGCGCATTTGCTCGATCGAGGGACACAGCCGCCAGGTACCTGATCAATCCGGTTGCTGTACCGTATTTAGCATTACATCATGAGGCGGGCTAGCGATATGCGCGGCTAGCAGACGACATAAGCACATTCGAAGCAAGATTGAAGACCGTAAACAAACATTCTTGAGGAGGAGGTGCCTGGTCCAGGAACGCAATCCAAGCAACGTTAATTGAACCTCACCTCGACGACACTAGAACCTGCTCCAAGCACGGTTCACGGACGGGTGAGAGTGAGACACTGCTGGGTTCATGCAGTAGCAGATCCATCCCATTCTCCGCTAATATCTCTGCGATCATGGGGGGCCTTGAGTATCAGGCCAATAAATGATCAAGTGGCACAACCGTCGCTTTCAAGATCGTCAGGCCCTTTACGGGCAAGGCGCCGAACTTCTCCAGCGCTCACGCTAGCCAATTAGTGGAATTAGCGGAGGAAGTGACATCCGAGTCCAATCAACAAATGGTAAAGACCGATATCAACAACGCGACTTTTCAAGTACCGTATACCAGCCTCCCCGTGAGCAGGTAGTCCAGACGAATTGCGTAGACAGGGCCAATGGGTCAAATATTTCTAATTATTGTCAGCTGGGCTAGGCAGTATGTATGTATGCGGGATCGGCCGATATTGTCCGGAGCGGTCCTTCATACATACAGGAGTACATTATTAGGTACCTAGAAATATAGAAAGAAGGCTCAAACTTCCAAACATCGCGATCTTGTTTGTCGACAACTCAGGGAATCCTGATGGCTGACCTCGCAGCGGTCCTGCAGGAGCTGGACATGGCCCAGTACCTTCCCAGCTTCATCCACAATGGATTCGACAGCTGGAGTGATGTTCTGGATATAACAGAGCATGATCTGTATGGTTCCGATCACATACCAATCTCAGTGTGCACGATGCTTATTTGACTTTTTTTCCAACCAGAGATGTATTGGGTGTGAAGCTGGGCCATCGAAGAGTACGTCGACAACCATGTGATGCGCAACTTTGATGCTGACATAGGAACCAGAGGCTGCAGCAAAGGATTGCGAGGGAACGTGGGCTGTTCCAAACACAACAGGGTCAGTCACGCCCATGCGATGATCTGTCCACGCAAGAAGGCGCTCCTCGAAAGAAGAGAAGATACCGCTGGCATCCCAAGGTGAGTGTTTCTCGCTCTGTTCAGAGGTATAAAAGCTAACAAGAGGTCAACCAGCCCGACCCAAACGCCCCCAAGAAGCCCTTAACAGCGTACGCACAGTTTGCCAATGGTACCATTTTTTTTTTTCAAACTCCAGACCGTTCATATGAATCTCCGGCATCAGCAACCAGCTAACTCGCACCCTGTTTTGTTCGTTGTCCGCAGAGAAGCGAAAAGAACTCCGACACCGCGGCCTATCCTTCGCGGACATGGCGATCGAGATCGGAAAGATGTGGAGAGAGCTGCCTGACCACGAGAAGAAAGAAGCCCAGGCCCGGGCGATCCGAGCCAGGGACGAGTACAAAGAAGCTGTGGCGGTGTACAAGACGACCGAGGAGTTCAGGGAGTATCAGAGGTATCTCAGAGAGTGGAAGGCCAAGAGATACTCCCGAAAGATAGGTAGGTGCCTCTCTAAATAGTTCCCAATTCGACATTGAAAATATCCAGAAAAGGACAGAAAAAAAAAAGAATCCTAACATCGCAGAGATAGGCATCATCGCAGAGGAAATCTCCTCAAGCGGCTACAGCGGCGACCTGGAGTCGACCACGTCGCCGAGCACAACCACCACCACCACAACAACAGAGAATACTACTCGACCCGCCGGATCTCACAACCTGAACGTCTCGTCGGACGAAAGAGCGCCGAAAAATCCAAATCCATGGCTCCTGTCGTCGTCTTCTACCAGCAACGACTTCATCGTTGAAAGAAGCGCAGAAAATCATAACAGTAACAATAAATTCGCGCCACCGCCACCACCACCACCTGCAATGAGTTGTTGCTCACTGCCCGTGGCATCAACGACGACGACAATGCCGGAGACGGTCTGGTGGACGACGACGTCCACCTTGCAGTCGGATACGACTACTATCTGGAACACTCAGGCTGGAGGAGGAGCGTACGGAGGGTTTAGCGCATCCTATTCCTGCTGCTGAATGGATGAAGATCATCGATCAGCAAGGCGGGGCGGCTTCCCCTCCCTCTCTCAGTGAAAACTGGGTGTGTTCTATTAACCGACAAACTAACTCGCATAAAACCAAACCGCGCTCGGCTTTTCTTGTCGTTGAGATTCGTCTGGTCGAGAGAAAGTTTCCTTTTCCTTTTCCTGTGGTTCATTTGCAAGACCATATTTCTGTAATGTTTATTTCGACAATTTCCTGAGCTGTTTAATATGTGTTTCGTTTACTGTTTCGTTGAGTGGTTTCCTTAAAAAAAAGCTTGCTGTTTTTGTATCCAGTGGTGAAGTGTTAGAACTACTGTACAATACAAATGCAAGAATCAGCTTAACGAATACGCCAAAAAGTAAATCTAGGTAAATGTTTCACATGATGCTGATATTTCAAAATGATAAAGCAGGTATTCAGCACTGTAAATGTAAAAAGCCACTCTATTCACTTCTGTAAATGCACGAATATCGAGACACCTAAAAGATCAATATTCTATTTCACGATCAATGGTCATCAGCAGCTACATCATGGCTCTATACTTCTTAAGACCTGCATACTGTTTAATACCTAGTGACTCGCTGGATTGCATAGAACACATGGTATGTGTACACATAACTCTTTTCCCAAGAGACACAATGGGTTGAATGAGACAATGACATTACAGAGCAGAAAAAAAGAGCAAGACCGTATAGATGCAGCCGAAGAACATCCCAGAAACAAAGGCGAAATCATCGAAGAAGCAAAGGCGAGTTTCTGAAAGGTTGGTGCAGGTTTCCGTCTTCCCTCCGTTCCTTTCTCTATCTCTTACATTAAGATATTTTTTGTTTGTTTTTGGTAACCCATTTCCCTTTTCACTCTCCGTCGGTATCTGTCTCCGTGTCGGTTTCGCTGGTATCGTCAACATCGCCGTCTGTGTCGCTCTCCTCTTCGCTCGATTCCTCCTCGACAGGTTTCCTCTTCTTTGGCGGTTGGCCAGTCTTCAGAGCCTGCATCTGGCCGGCCAGAGAATCTGCGATAACAGGATATGTTAGCTATATGCGATCTAAAAAGCCGGTCGAGTTTTGGGATAATATCTACCTTCATCTGGTTCACTGATGTCATCTTCCTCCAAAGCGGCCGCCTTAGCAGGGTCATCGACGTGGAGCGTAATTTCCATCTTCGTGTCGAATCCCAGGTAGCCGTCGCAGATAATGTGCAGGACAAAAGTGAAGTCGCCCACAGCAGGCGGTGCCTGAAATTGCATCTTCAGGGTCTGCATGTTAAAGGTAGGCTTACCGTTCTCATCAAATATAGGCTTGTTGAATGTCGTGAAGGTGAACGGTGGCACGGCTATCTTGCCCTGCCTAGCGTCTGCCAGGAAGATGTGCCATCTCGGAGGACGGTCACTAGCGAGATAAGGCGCGTAAGCCAATGGTGGCAGAACTGCCTCTTCTTTATCCTCGGCTTTCTGTCCATCTGTATCCTTGCCTCGCCTATTCTTGGCTGGCCGACGGCCGAGCAGAGCATCAATATCATCCTCATCGGGATCAATATCTTCCAGGTCAAGCTCGTTCACCTCTGGGACATTAGTTGAACCTGGAGGAATGAAACGTGCCTTCACGACCAACTGAACAAGACTGCTTGGGGTGATCACTTTCTCTCCCATGACTTTGAAGAACGCTTTGGACACCTCGAGGGCCGGAATCTGTTTTGCAACGGAGATGGCGGTCTCATACTCCTTTTCGGACAGCAGGCCGGCGCCAACTGTCAGACTCCGCCGTTGCTCCTCAGACATCTTCATATATTTTTGAATCGTGAGATGGGTCTTAGCATCCTCGCCTTCGACCGACTTGACGACTTCAGGGGTGAAGTACGGCAGTTGTAGAAGAGGCGATGAGCCTGGAGGAACGGCTTGGGTCAGATTCTGAAATGTATGGTATGCTCCGAGGACAGGTCGCACGTTGCCAAAGGCGAGTGCAATGGCCGTAAAGGATTCATTCAGAGCCAGCGCAATAGGCGCAACTTCGTATTTTTCTGTACAAAAAAAATCAGCAACCATGAATCCGCGTAGGGGCTAGAAGAACGCAAATTTACCTTCGTTAAGGGTGGCATCATCCAGGTCAACTCGGCCCAAGTATGCCCACAGCAAGGCTAAGGCCTTCCGCCTCCATGAATCGTCCAACTGCCTGAGTTGGTCCCGATCCTTAGACGACAGTGTGGGTCCATCGTCCGCGAGAATCTTCTTCTCGATCTTTGCAAGCCCAGACTCTGCTTTATTGCCCTTGAGCATGTCCTTGTACTCCTCTCCCGTAGAGAGAATGCCGATGATGCCGCCATCCGTGATGTCTTCCCTGTACTCCCGGAAAATGTTGCCCGCACTGGCGACGAGAACCTTCTCCTTGGTGTATTTCTGCGAGCCATACCACCATCGGCCAACGACATATGGTAGAAGCACGCCAAGAAGACCTCCGTACAGCAGCAAGACGTATTTGCCGTTCCCTTCCGAGATGATGAACTTGGGCAGCGCGATCCCGATGCTAAAGCTCTGCTTTCCATCGGGATGGCCGTACTGGAGGTAGTTGTTACGGATCTCCTCGTCCGTCAGCGCTTTGTAGGCCTTGGTGAGCTCCACGAAGCGCTCGTTGAGGGTCTCGATGGTCTCGTTCTTTGAGGGGTCTGGTCGGACCTTATCGGGGTGGTAGAGGAGGGAAAGGCGCTTGTAGTGTCTCGCGATTGCTTTCTCGTCGGCGCTCTAATAAACGAAAAAGGCCAAGTCAGCTCCTTCAGTCCTCTTGTTTCGGGAAACGGCGCAACTCACCCTCGATATGCCCAGGATCTCATACGGATCCCAGACCTTTGGCGCCGTCCTCCGTGTCACAATAATCAGATAGACCATCCATGCCATAATCGCATAACCGATCAACACGGCAACGAGGCGTTTCACCCGGCGCTCCTTGCGCAGCCGTTTCCGCTTCTGCGCCTGGATAAGGTCGTCATGTTGTGGCTTGAAGTCGGATTTTATTCGGGGTGCAGTATTTTCGAGCCCTGCAAAATATTTCAAAGCGTTAGAAGAAAAATCAAAAAGGACAAAGAGTATATAAATGAGAAGCCAGTGGTTACTAACCCTTGGCCGGTCTAAGGAGGCTGTAAGTGAGAGGGAGTGTGATTAGGCCGGTGAGCGTGAGGACGAAGAACGGGAAAAATTGGCCCTATCGAACAAGGTCAGTCAAGGATACCCTTAGAACCCTAACGGGGCGCGTCCGACCTGCTCATCGTAATTATACTCCGTAGACGACATCGTCGGACGAGGTCAGGGCAGCCCAGGTCCGCCTTCCGCGCGCTGACGGTAGGTACTCTGGGAGAAGGGACTGCTCCGAAACGGCAAGTGGCGAGAGAACGAGACAGGAGAGACAGAGAGACTATGTGGTGGAAATGTGGCGCATCATCCAAAAGACGGAAAACGAGCGAGTATCGAGCAAAGGGCCGTCCTCGTTGCTGGCGTGTCTGGAGCGTTTCTTGGATATCACTTGATGTTTAATTGACCGACCGTGTCCTTTACCTCCGGTGCTGACCGCCCACCATATTCAGTTAGTGGCGTTCATCGGGCATCCCTCGCACCTCGTAACACGAGTAGGAACACTTGGCTGGAACAACAATTTACCTGTCCTGGAATCATTTTCATTATTTCGCAAGGCTGTTCTTTAAAACTTTGCTCCTTGTAAACTCACTGTTCTACGCTGTCATCACAAAGTTCACTCTTGAGAACGGCCCATTGCTTCTGGATTGCAAACCAGGTGAAATCGTAACTACCTAGAATCTATGGACTGAAGATTTTTCTTAACTACTTGCATGTACAGCACTTTTCTTTCAATTCATGAGACGGTCATCAGCTTTATTTTTCTTTTTTTTTTCTATACCGGTGTCGTGACTCGTAAAATCGATAATCATCCAGTAAAATGATCTCGGACATAAGACTTGCCGCAGACCGAACCGGATGAGTCGAAATCCATATCCCAGAAGCACGGATCATCGGCAAGTCCAGTGAAGGACACTATTTTCCCCGCATGAGAGAGATGTAGTGTGCATCCTCTCATGCTGACCAAAGAAACCTCAGACCGAAAACCAAACTCCACCTCAATAGTACCGCACGCTCCGAGAGGGGCACTCACTCCCCCCGAAAATGACGCGACGCATCCTTCCGCATTCTCAGTCTCGAAAATTGGGTTGAGACCGGTCCGCCGGGCGCTTGCTGAATCCAAAGCAGCTGACCTACCCCGCGGGGAGCTCAAGCATCGACGACACGCGAGATATCGGACGCGAGCACACACCCACTGAACAGGAACGCTATCAGGCGGAGACCTGGCAATCCCAATCCTTTGTCGGCTTCATCCCTAGTCTCCGATTTTCGGTTTCCCATGCGAATTTGACGAGGGACGCGCAGAAGAATATTGTGCCAGAGCTTACATGGCCGAGCCGTAGTGGGCCAATCCAATACCCTGCCCTAGTGACACGGGTATCTTCATTGCTACAAGCCGGGGCTCGGTGGTTCCATGTCTCCGGTGTCGGCCGTCAAGTCGGGCGAGTGGTGCTTCGAGAATTCGTCTCCTCAACAGGAAGTGCGGTGGGAGATACTTCATGTTCCCATCACTTGCTCCTAGTCGATCGGCTGCTCCTTAGCGGCAACCTAAGCACATTCGTGCAAACGCCAACGACAACCACAAGCCTCGCCATTCCGCTTTCGGACGTTTTCAGTCGTCTGGAAGACTGCAATCAGGACAAAAAGGTAAGAGAGCGTTCAGGTCTCGGGAGCTTGGTGGGCAACGGGTAGACTCACGAGTCTATATAATCGAGCCCACCAAAGTACTCCAGCATACGGTAGCAGAGGCTCACATCGTCCCCCGGTTCTCCCCCAAAAAGACGGCATTGCTCGGCTTCTAGCCTAGAAGCCTCGAGTCGCTGCTTGCGCTCGCGGTTCTGCCATGCCACATACCGGTTGTGCCAGTGGAGGGCGGATGGTACTGGAATGGAGTCGCGCGCAGGGTAAGCAGGAGTCACGGAGGGAGACAAGGAGTTAGAAAGAGGTTGGTTGTCGGAGGCGAAGCATATTGTTGCGTCCGAGATGCTGACTGGCGGCAGTGGAGGATCGATGGAGATGCTGTTCCGGTGCCGGAATCGAGGCCTGGTGCGATGTCTGTTGTGTTTCCGGCCCATGCTCTGATCTGGATAGATAAAATATGACTTTTTTTTTCGACGGAGGTTATCGTGATGTCGTAAACGAAAATGGCGTAGAACGAGTTAACTTTTTTCAAGGCGCAGGGCTATCCCCCAGCGCCCATGTCGAAAGGAAAAACAAATGGAACAACAGAAAGGGAGAGGGGAGTGGCCATCATCCTTTTTATAGGATGAGATGGTTGAAGAGAGAAGCACAAAGTGGCAACGCAGAATGACTCGACTTATATGAGTCTATCTGGGACCTTCGGAGCCCGAATAATCAGGAGTATCTGGAGCTAAGATGACTCACCAGCGCTAGCAGCCGCCAAGCTCCACACCATGGGTCCGGACCAGCAAGGCGAAACGTCCATCGAAGGACGAATCGAAGGGACCCTGGACAACATCTGCCCACTAGGGCCACCGCGCGCTGGAGACGTGGTGGGCAGAAATCTCATGAAAAATTGCTCTGCCCTACGTGTTCGTGAGCGACTCGGCAGCCCATAGCCAGCAGATCACGTCAGGTATGGAACTTCGAAGTTTGGAGAGCCACCCGCCCAAACGGCCCCGGTGCCCAGTCAGAGCCTGACAAGCAGCCCGAGCACGCAATATTGAGTGATCATGCTACCGGGACACCCAAGATCTGGCATCATCCTGAAACGCAATCACGATCTGTCAAACGCATCGTGCACCATGCACACCATTGCGCCATGGCGGGCCGAAGTGGCCTGATGAAATGAGGTGACCCCGGCCCGGCAGCGCTCCCGTCTCAGCGCCTCAGGCCCTCTCCGAGTCTCTCGGGGCTTTCCGGGATGTTCCCCGGGCGGATCTCGATGGGTGCGGCTAGACCTAGTCCAGTTAGTCACAGCTTACCGTACGGAACGGGAAAGGCCGCGAATCATCCAGTATGATCTGCGCACTAACAGGAGCGATTTTGGCGGACGGCCGGTTCCGCGCTACAGTCCCGTACGGTCATGGTACGCCAGCACCGCGTGCGGCCAGCTCATCTCGGGAGTACCCGTTGGAACACGGATTGCCCGATGTAGGGTCCGCGGTGGGCTCCAGCCTCCACCCTGTAGCCAGCTGGTTCCATCACAGCACCGCTCCTGTGATAATTTTAACGGTAGCCTGGTGCCGTCGAGAGAGTTTGAGCAGTTCTTGCAAGGTTCCCGACGCATAATGCCAAGTTGGGCATTCTGGACTAGCCGTGAGACCCGGGAAGTCCTCTTTCTCTTCCGATATTTTCCACACGATAGACGATTGTAAGTGCCTAAGACATGTAGTACCCAACTATTATCTACTCTATGCTTGTATGATCATGCTACACTTCGACACCCACAACCGTCTCCCCCATTTCGAATGATCTCGAGCATTTCGTCCCCTTTCGGGGCGGTAGTCAGGTTCTCATACCCATCCGCTGTGACTAGAATGTCATCCTCGATACGCACTCCGCCGATTGGGATATACTTCTCTGCCTCTTCGAAGTTGATGTACTTCGCAAGTGGCTTCTGCCGCGCGTTGTCAAGCGCCAGCCGCGAAAAATAGATTCCGGGCTCGACAGTGACCACCATTCCTTCTTCCAAGGTTGGGGCGGAGAGGGTGCAGGGTGAACGGCACGCGGCTGGGACGAGAACCGAGCTGTATTTCTCCCGGTCACCGTCGGTTACCGCCATTAACGACTCCCCGGACACATCGTGGACTTCGAGTCCGAGGTGATGACCGAGTCCGTGTGGGAAGAATACCGTCGAGGCACCGGACTTGCGGATCTCTTCCACAGAATCCCCCTTGAGGATGCCCAGCTCAAGGAGTCCTTCGATCGCAATGACGTGCGCGAGGACGTGCAGATCTAGATATCTGACACCCTTCCTGATCCGTTTAATGCATTCTTCCTGCATCCTCTCCACAATGCGATATATGTTTCTTGTTTCTGCGTTTGGCCATTGTCCATGTAGCGGAAACGTCCTGGTCACATCGCTGGCGTAGCAGTGCCACTCTGCACCAGCGTCTAGCAGGACTAGCGGCCTGCCTTTCAGCGGGTTATTGTTCTTCGTATAATGAAGGGTCGCTGCGTTCTGTCCGGACGCGGCGATGATCCCATATGCCTGATCCTTCGCTCCATGGGAGATGCAGGTATCCAGAAATGCCGCCTCGATTTCCGTCTCGTTGACCATCTTGTGGATGGCTTGTAGAACATTTCTATGAGCAAGGCCGGAGATCTCATTTGCACGGCGTATCAGCTCAATCTCATGCTGGTCCTTGATGCCACGACACGTGTTCATCGCTGGCATCAGTTGCTCAGCATCTAGCCATAAGTCCATGGACGTAATTGCAGGTTTCTGTGAGTTATGAAGAATATAGATGGGGTAGTCCTTGTTGTTTGCGACAGCCCAGCGCTCGATGTCTCCCTTGAGACAAGCGCAATACCTCGCTCGGTCCACATCGTATCTGGAATCAGGTTTCAGCAACCGACAAGAACAACGCTGGCATGGCATGAATCGCGAGAAGAACTCTACCTCTCCTGCGCTTGTTCCACCGTGATAGTTGGACCCATCCATATTGCCCGTTTGAGGTCGAAATCAGGGACGTACAAGGTTAACAGGTCATTCCCGATGTCGTAGGTAAGGTAGCAGTCAGCCTCGTCCACACCGCTGAGATAGTAGAAATAGCGTCTCTGTCGAAACGGGCGCGGTTGATCAGAGTCGTCCAGATAGATGGTCCGCTGGCTGACCAGGTAGATGAGGCCATGAGAAACGCCGAGCTGTGCGGCGACCCTGCGAGCATGCTGCTTTGCTATCCAAGTTGTACGACGTCAGTCAGGGGCCCATTGCGAGGTATGTGACACGAGATAAGGCATGTCGGATCCTGCCATCTGCCCTCAAGGCGAGCAAGGGAGGATCAATGGCTCGTGGAGTAGCGCCTGTCCAACGTAGGGGAGTCCTGTCACTGACCAGGGTATTTGTCGCAGCTAGAGCCTGTTATCTCCAGGCGGATGTCATAGGCACCGAAGGCGCTGAGATTGAAGTCTGACGGACTGCGGGGAGAGGCGACGGCCATGGGGGAGGTTTCCATGGGCAGAGACGGCGTGTTGAGAGGGAGGACAGCTGTCTGAAAGTCGATGACGCAAGGAACCGAGGGAGCCGGCGGTTAGCCAGAAGGGGAGCAGAGACACGAGGAGCCGCCAGAGACATGGGCTGTCACAGGCCGGCGGGGGCTGAGACCGTCCGTGAAGCACATCCCTTTGGCCGGCCTGCCCTGCATTCGACTATCCGCATCTATTTTCTTGGACGAAGAACGGTGCTGACGCTCTGCTGGCACGGGGGCGGCCGCCACGGGCCTGCAAGGCGAAAAGAAGCGGCTGGTGGACGAGTCATGGGCCGGCGGCTCCAGGGTCTTCGGCCCCCCCGCCGCACCGCGCCCGGGTTTCGTCTTGCCTCTCGACGTCTCCAGATCATCCCCATTCCCACATCCTCCCAGACCTCTTGCCTTCTCGTTTCCTCCCCCATCTCTCCGTTCTCCTGCTCTCCATCCACAGACTGCGTCTCCAGCCCCCCGTCCATCCTGGATTACACCGTAGTCAACCTCTGACGACGTTCATGAACGATGCGGGGACCTGAGGCATCGGGCCCCGGTGGTCTTTTCGATGCTCCGTCGACGCTGACGACTTCCGTCATTGGCAGCCAGACAACGTCACCGGACGGCTTCACGCCGCTGCCACCTCAGGCCGGTTCTTATGCCAACAGCAACCCCGATGGCCTCGCGCAAGCCCCTCTGTCGCCTCAGCCCAAGCTGTTAGATCCCAGCGATGTCGTTGTCCACGCCAGCGGCAATGCCGGTTCGACCGGGAAGGGTATTCTGATCGGGATCCTCTCTGCCTTTGGCTCTGCAGGTGTCGCGGTCGTCGTCCTTGCCGTATTCTTCTTCTTCAAGTATACCCAGCGTGGGAGGATCATTCTCGATCGGATCGGGCGGCCGGGAGAGTATGATGATGAACAGGCATTTGCGCGGGAAGAGGCGGAGGCCCTGGAGGCCATGGATGAGTTGTCGCGGGCGGAATACTTGAGGGCGAAAGGTGCGTCAGTTCTCTTCATGTTACAATAGACACAAGTACTATGTCAAGTCGATTTACGGAGGCGGTCGCTTACTCGATGACTCGCAGCCTTCATCCAAGCCAACCCGCCCGAGTCGATGCAGACAGACATTTCCCTCTCTCAGTTCCTCGCAATCCAGGAGAAAGGTGTCTCGGCGTGGGAATTTGAGCCCGAGCTAGAGATTGCGAACTGCTTTGTCGAAGCTCGGACAGAGATAGAATTCTTTGACTCCGAGTGCAGCGTCCAAAGCAATCTACCGGTGCCCAAGCAGAACGAGGTGTACTACTGGGAAGCTAAGATCTACGATAAGCCTGAATCGAGTTTGATCAGCATAGGCATGACCACAAAACCATATCCAATGTTTAGATTACCAGGTGTGTTGGAGGAACATAAACTCTTGCTCCGCACTCAATGCTAATACTTCCCGTACAGGTTATCATAAAACTTCTGTTGCATACGAGTCGACGGGTTACAGGAGATTCAACCAGCCCTTTTCTGCTACTGCCTACGGACCAGAGTTCGTTCAGGGTGACGTGATTGGGGTTGGATACCGTCCAAGGTCGGGGACTATATTTTTCACGCGCAACGGAAAGAAACTCGACGATGTGGTTCACGGCTTGAAGTCACAGAATTTCTTTCCGACAGTCGGCGCGAACGGACCGTGTCAGGTTCATGTTAATTTCGGTCAGATGGGATTCGTCTTTATTGAAGCCAACGTGAAGAAATGGGGTTTGGCCCCCATGACCGGCAGTCTGGCACCTCCCCCTCCCTACGGGAGCGAGCAGGGAAGCATACTCCTGGAAACCGGTAGAGACAGCGCTGCACACGCATCCCACCGCGGTTACCTGGAGCCGGGTTATGCAAGACCGAGTGCGACTGTAAGGATTGGACCACCCACGAGTCCCGGTCCCATTCGATCACCGACGGATATCTCCCTTGCTCCACTCCCCCACATACCCTCCCACGAGGACTTCGGAGAAGGCTCCAGTCGAACGAATGCGGGTAGAGCGGGTACTGACGAATCTGTTCCTTTGCTGTCTGCACAGGAGCCCGACCCACCACCGTATCCAGGCGGCCCAGAGAGCAGCGATGTCGGAGAAGGAGTTGCAACGCAGCCGGATCAGCCACCAATACCCAGCTATGATGCTGCCGTTGGGAATGATCGCAGGCACATCTCAGATGCGAACCGGGACGATCGAGAACGATGAAGCCCAAGAATCCGCCGATTCTTTTTCTGTTTGATTTGCCATCGCTAGTTGTTACATGAAGTATACCACGCTGGTTTCTGTCCATCCTCGTGCTCCTTGATGTCGTCTATCGATTTAGCGATCATGGCTGGCGTTCATTGGGTGGTTATTTTTTTTTCTTACTAGCTGGACGTTATAGGTTAGGCAACCGGGAAAGGACGATGAAGCAGCTTCCTTCAGGGACGGAACAGGTGTCTTGTGCTTTCTTTTGCGGATTACATCTAGACCGGCTGGCGGGACTCCGGATTTGTACACAGTACCAGACGAGAAGCGCGGGCAGTGGGGAGTATAGCGAGAGGGACCCTATTCAGCTGTCTCCTCGGGCACCTGTCGTCTCCCGAGTGCTCTGCCGGACTGCTTCGGACATGATGTCTATATCTTGGAGAGACTCCTTTTTGTTTGCCGGTCTTGTCGAGTGCGTCTATACTGTATCATGATGTATTTCCACCAGAGCAGGCGCTGGGGTGTGCCTGTCCAACAGTCATTTCTGTACAGAATGAGCAACCATCTTCCACGAATCAGATGTGCTTGAGTACCAGCATCCATGGTTCTCCATGTGTATTTAGTATGGAGTAGATGTTCTCCAGTGCGGAGGGGTCAGGCTGTGGGAGAACCCTTTCCGTTGCTATAAAAAGATCGTTCTGCCCTCGGCCAGCGACTAGCCCCCCCGTAGAAATCCTTGAGGAGTTCGCCGGCCCACTTGGGCAGCGAAACCCGACCCAGGAACGCAAGCAAGGGTCTTGCTGATCGATGGTGCGAACCGATCCGCTGAAGCTTTCCCCACAAAGCCCGCGGGGCGTAAGCTGGCCACTCCACTCCTCCCCGGGGAGGCTTCGAGCTCGACTGCGAAATATAACGACGACCGATCAGAAGCAGCAATCGAGGTCTGGAACGGCTGCTGCAGACACAAAGGCATAAAGACGGCCGGGCCGGGTTAAGGTTGCCAGATGCGGACGGATCAGAGGTCAGCCCGGGGAACCTGGGGAGACGCTGGCTGGGCGAGCGGCCGCTGCAACTCTCGCGAGTGTAACCTCGTCCGGTCGATCTCTTCCTGTCTCCCTGCCCCCCTCCCCCTCCCTGTCGCGTCCTGCCCTGGCTATACTCTGACTCCCAGTCCGGGCAATCGATCTCCCTTCACGAAGATAAGAAAAAGATTTCTGATGTGAGGCGTTCTTGCTGGTCCCCATCTTGAACCGCGAGGCATTCCACCCGGCCGTTCCACAAAGCCATTTGAATGTGACGCCAGCTCCCCTTTGCCCCTATTATTCGCGATTGCCTTCTCTTTGACCCCTTGGAGCCGTTAACTTCTAACGTTTTCCCTTCTTCAACTTCGTTGTTGCGCAAGCCTTCTTCATCAGCAGAGTGTGAGTCGTGTTCGGGCTATCCCGAGAACGTGCGACGTCATATTCGTTCCCGTTTGCTCCTACACAGCTACAGCCGTGGCCTTATGATCCAATCTACTGGTCACCAGACCCTCCAGACATTTGGGGCTTGATAGTTTCCCCCGAAGGACAAACGCGGAAAATACGACAACCTGCGACGAGCTCTGGAATTGAGACATTTTCCTCTGCAGTCAGCCGTTCTGTTTTTTTTTGCCTATATCCCACCTTTCCACGTCACAAAACTCAGCATCAGTACACTTGCGACAACAGGGAGAGGTTTTAGAAGAAGTGGGACAGAGCTTGCCCGACTTGGCCTGCGTCAGCTCCGATCTCCGTCCTGGACAGAACAGTAATGCAATAGAGGGAGGGCATTGAAAAACTAGAGGATTCAGTGTGTGTGCTCAGCCCGCCATAGACAAAAGCACGATTTGGAATTAGCCTCCCCAGGATTTCTTTACAAAGTTGTTGTAGCTGAACTACAACGCTAAGTGGATACAGAAAGTCTATGTATCGCGGCCACATGTGCATCAACAGGGTGGCATTGCGCGGTGCATATCTCCTATGAGAAGCAAAGTCCGTTGGTATCACTAGACTCGGAGGGCCAAACCGGAGCACGGTGGCTTGGCCTCATGCGCGGCAATGCTGAACGCGAGGATAAGAAAGGAGATTCCGAAAGCCAAGGGATGTCGGATAAGGCAGCCTTTCAAGTCATTGTCCTGGTGAGTAGTTGCTGTGCCAGGTCTTTGCGTCACCTTCGAAGTACATGGACGCATGTCCTAAACGCATATTAGAAGCGGGTTTCGGTTATCAGACACGTCTCTATCCATTACCGATTTGCATTTTGCTCCTGTTCCTCGTATCCTACAGTGAAATTTTCAATTTGTAATTGTTTATAGCTTCCGCTCCTTGATAGGGCCCAAGCATTGTGGTTTCGGGATCTGGAATGTGAGACATAGGCTAATAATAATATTTCAAAGGGTCCAAATGGAGGGCCCCGAGAAGACAACGTTACCGGACTCCTGGTCCGGTCGACGTCTACAGAATGGTCGCCCGGTTCGGTAGTCGCTGTTGATGCAGGCACTCTGCTTGCCGGCATCATCCGCACGCTGGAGCGATACATCACCGACTCGAAGGATGGAAAGGGCTTGATGAAAAAAGGACCGTTCGTCGGACTCGAACTGCCCAACGAGACTGCCCCGGCCAACGCTGCCTACATCTTCCGTGAAATCATTGGAACCGTCTTGATCACCCACCCGCACCTGGATCATCTATCGGGGCTGGCGATCAATACGCCGCTGGTAGAAGCTGGGAGCGGGCCCAAAACCGTGGCTGCCCTCCCGTCCGTCATCGCTGCGATCAAAAACCACATGTTCAATGATATCATCTGGCCGAATCTCTCGGATGAGGATGGCGGAGCCGGTCTGGTCACGTATCAGCGTTTAGTCGAAGGAGGGAATCCTCGATTCGGTCGGGGTGATGCGCGGGGCTATGTTCGAGCGTGCGAAGGCCTGTTGACCAAATGCTTGAGTGTCAGTCATGGGCGTTGCAGGCAGAAATATCACCCGGAGACCGGTCAACATCATCGCGTTAGCAGCACCATCTTCACAACGGACTCGTTGGTGTTACCTTCGAGGGGAATTCCCATTGATCATACTGAGACAGCAAGGTAGGTCTTATCTACTTATAGTTATTAATTCCAGTATATGCATCGTACGGTCAGGCTAATTCTCCCTCTTCGTAGCATATATCCCGCAACACGCTCATCTCGTCTACAAAGTCCCAGCACGAAAGAATCCAGTACCCTGGCCTCTGTTGAGAGCTCAGCATTCTTCATACGCGATCGCTCGACCGGCAGCGAGGTGATCGTGTTTGGCGATGTCGAGCCGGACTCTGTGTCGCTGGACCCTCGCAACAAGCGTGTCTGGGAGGTTGCAGCGCCCAAGGTCGCCAATGGCTCTCTACGCGCCATCTTCATCGAATGTTCCTTCAACGACTCCGTCGACGACCACTCCCTCTACGGCCATCTGTGCCCGCGGCACCTGATCGCAGAGCTGAGAGTCCTGGCCCGAAAGGTCCTTGAGCTACAACGACCACATAGAACAACAAGCCACAGAAAGCGCAAACGCGACACCAGCTCCGACAGCGGAGACCAGGTGAGCCCTCGATCGACACGCCCCCACATCCACGGCTCCATGAAATCCAGAGGAAGAAGAAGGTCCGACACGGTGTTGTCATCACTGAGTCGGAGCCGGACAACATCCTCCGCCAGAAGCTCCGGTAGTACAGCAGCAGCAGCACGGTCCTGCTTCGACTCCGGCGACCTCCCCGAGCTAGTCCATGACGAGCGCAACACGCCCAGCATCCCGGACCCCGTCGACGTTGGCGACGACGACGACGACGACGACAGATCCCACGCGGAGGATCCGAACGTGCGCGACGACGATAGTAACGCCCAGTGGGCGGACTCGAGCAGGCTACCCCTCGCGGGGCTGTCGGTCTACATCATCCACATCAAGGATACCCTGACGGATGGCCCACCGCCGGGGAATCAGATACTGCAAGAGCTCAGAGCGCAGGGTGAAGCGGCGGGACTGGGGTGCGAGTTTTATGTTCCTAAGTCCGGGGAGGGGATTTGGATTTAGTGCTGGACAAAAGGAGTTTTCGTTTTATTATCAAGGAGGGGTTAGGGGTTAGGCGGTGGCGGGGAAACGGAAATGGTATGGTACGTTTCGGTTTTTTGGATTTCTTCTTTATAAAGGACAGGAGTGTATGTCTGTGGAATGGGTTTGGTCACCTGGAATCTGGGTCTGGCAGGATAACAGCACAACGGCAACGTATATTGGTATGGTATGGTGTTACACGGTGGGCATTGGGATTAATTAACCATGGATCGGCGATCTACAGGGGGCTATCTATCTACCTATATCTATATACGGAGTTGGAGGTGGGTGTTCGGGCAAAGGACCTAACGCACTAGACTACTACCTACATGGCTAGGATAGTTGGTATGGTATGGAATTGCAAACGAGGTTATGATATTAATTAGGTTTTTTTCTTTCATGACGTCGAGTTGCATTTATACTCCTTTCCAATGGAGAGAGATAGCTACGCAGTAAGCATGTCTCAACAGAAGACATTGTTCTAAGGATACTAACCAAGGGAATATATGATATATTATCGTAACTACCTAGCTAACATATGCAAAGACATATACCTAGTATGCTAGTATATGTAATGGGATGATCGATCATCAGACACGTCAACTCACTCAGACCCGGCCTGCATCAGCTTGCGTGCCTCCGCAATGACATCCACCCACTGGGCCCCCTTCCCGCTCGGGATCCTCAACCCCTTCGCCTTCGGGGCTGCCGCCGCCGCCGTCTCTCCTTCTTCTTCTTCTCCCCCGCGCACGACCTTGGCGCCGCCATCCGTGACGTCCAGCAGGCCGACGCCGTCCCGCGCGAACGCGATGAGCGCCTCCTCGCTGCCCCACTCGCCCATCGCCGTCAGCCCGACGGGCACCCCGCTGTCGGCCAGATAGCCCGCGGGGCAGTTGATGGCGGGACACCCCGTGAAGTTGGCGAGCCACGCGTACTCCATGTTGCGGACGGAGGCCTTGCCGTCGGAGACGCCGTGGGTCAGGTCCGCGTCGCCGCCCTCGATCCTCCACCCGGCCATGGGTGTCGTCGGCGTGAGGACCACCAGCCCCGGGTGCTGCCGGAACAGATGCGCCAGGTGCGCCATGAGCAGGCTCCGCAGGCGCTGGGCGGCGATGAGGTCCGTCGCGCGCACCTGGTTCGCACCCAACGAGACGAGCACCTTGTTGGGCGCCGTGAGGCGGCGGATGTCGTCGCGCTTGACGCCCGAGGCGATCTCACTCATGATGGTCAGCACGTGGGCGCGCTGGCCCTCGGGGAGGTAGGGGATGTCGATGTCCACGACAGTGTAGCCTGCTTGGTTGCGGTAATAGTCGAGGGCGGTGTCGAAGATGGCGCGCACGGGGAGTTCGGCGCGGTCGATCCAGGCGCGGACGATGCCGATGATCTTGGGTCTCGATTTGTCGTCGTCCGGGGATGGGATTGTGGTCAGCGGGTCCGGGAAGAGGGCGGAGATGGGGTCCTCCGCCGCGGGGGCCGGGGCGGCCATGATGCGGTACGCCAGCGCCAGGTCGTCGATGCTGGCCGCCATCGGGCCGTGGACTCCCACCGTCGTCGCCAGTCCGGTCGCGGGCGCCATGGAGACGCGGCCGTGCGAGGGCTTCAGCCCCCAGAGGCCCGTGAAGGAGGACGGGATGCGGATCGAGCCTCCGCCGTCCGCTCCGTGCGCGATCGGGACCAGCCCCGTCGCGACGGCGTACGCAGAGCCGCCGGACGAGCCGCCCGAGTAGTACTCGGGGTTGTGCGGGTTTCGGGGCGTGCCGTAGTTGGGGTTGTTGTTGGTCGTGTCTGTAGTTATCAGTTAGGAGATGTTTACTTGGCCGTGGACGGAAACAGCTGAATATAGGTGGACTCAATTGGACCCCTCCTTGTAGGAAGTATAAAATAAATAGATGGATAGGTAAATAAAAAGGTGAAAACCCACCCAGCCCCAACTCATGCATATTCGTCTTCCCAATGACAATCGCCCCGGCCTCCTCCCACTTCTTGATACACCACGACGTCTCATCCCTCTCCGTGCGGAAATCCAGCCTACTCCCCAGCGTCCTCGAGTACCCCTTGAGCTGGACCTCGTCCTTCACCGCCACGGGCACCCCGTCCAACGGGCCCAGCGGCTTCCCATTCTTGTACCGCTCCGTCGACGCCGCGGCCGCCGCGCGGATGAGATCCTCCCGGGACTCGAGGAACGCGACCGCGTGCGGGCCCTCCTTGTCGCCGCCGCGCCGGATCAGCGGCAGCAGGGCCTCGACGACCGCCGTGGGCGTCAGCTCCCCGGACAGGTAGCGCGCGTGGTAGTCGGCGGAGGTGTAGTAGGCGGTTCCGTCGCCGCGGCGGGTCTTGGGCGCGGGCAGTTCACGCGGAGGTTGCTGCTGCTCGTCCGAGTCATCGAGGACGGGGACGACGGCCGGGTCGTAGCGGGGCTCATACTGGTCGAGGTGCTTGATGTCGTGGATGACGTCGAAGCCGGCGTTGCTCCAGAAGTAGTGCTGGACGAAGCTGAAGGAGTGGATGCTGGAGAAGACATGTTAGTCTGTATTCCTTTCTTCTCCCTGAAAGACCAGACAAGATGTATCCCCGTAGATAGTATATTATATACTCACATCGACGCGCCCATTTCCAACAACCGTCCCCGAAACACCGGGATCGACTGCGTCTCGTTCACGTAGGGAACGGCAGGCCCCTCGCGGGGCTGGGGGTAGTTGTAGAACCGGGGACTCATGCTCGTCTTGCTCCTTTCCCTCTTTTTCTGTTCTTTTATATATATTATTTCTCTCTGAAAGACTCGTGATCACTCAATCAACGGTCAGCATGGATTGCGCCGTCCCGGACGGTCCACGATGCTGTTGGGCTCGAGCTGCGCGCCATGTGAGCGGAGATGGAGCTGAGCTGAGCCACGGCTGCGGAGATGCCGGGCGGAGATGGGAGCCGGAACGCGGGACCGTATCGTAACAATATTCCCAGACGGCGCATTTTTTATTATTATTGTCGATATGGACGCAGTAGAGTAGAGAACATTATGATTGATAGTGGTTGGTAGAAAGCTCTGCATCCGTTATGAGAACGGAAAAGGCTGTGCTTGTCTTTCTGTGTGGACAAAGACGCTCGTGCGTGATCTACAGCAAGGTACAGACCAGAACCTCCAAAGTACTCCCGGAGGTACAGTACTAGTAAACAACTTACTGCGAGGATATTTTCTATCTTATTCATTCATCTCTATCTATCTAGAATAATAATTCATACATGATATATAGTCATTACCTGCTTCAATTCGTATTTTACAGTAGTCTACAGTTTTAACTTCACGTTAGCCACATCCAGCCCCAACGCGACGCCCGTCACCACAGCCGCGTACCCGACCAGCACGGCCATGGCTTGCATCCTGCTCGCATCGATCGTGTGCATGCTCAGATTCACCGCTCCGGTGAGCAGGTTGGCGAGCAGGAAGATGGCCAGCCCGTTCTTGTTGAACGCGGCCATGATCCGGCTGGTCGCAAACGCGCTGCGCTCCGCCTCGCTCTCCCGGTCCGGGGCCCGGTGCACGGAGGGGAAGAAGACCGTCTCCAGAAGGCAGAACAGGAGGATCTGCGCGTTGTTAAACGCCGCAACCCACAGCACGTACGGCATGTTGGCCAGGCGGCGGGAGACCGGGATCGCGGCCCCGTAGCCAAACACATGGGACGAGTTGAGCACGAAGAACACCGTCCAGACCAGCGCCTCAATCGCCAGACTCAGGAGCACGCGCTTCCTCGCCTGCTGCGGCGTTTTCGATGGTGACGTGCCCCGGGGGATGATCCGTAGGCCGGTGGCTCGGCCGGCAAGGAAGATCGCCAGGTATCCGGCGAAGGAAAAGACGCCCTCCCGGTTCTGAGAGAGGAAATCGGGGCCGCGGGGCGAGACGAGGATGTAAGCCTTCAGATCCGTAGATTCCAGAGCTACCTGGTACGCGACCGCGATGATCAGAGCGAGAATCTCGTACGATGGGATCACAGCGGTCAATGAGTGGAAGATCTCAACAAACGGAGGGAGCAGACCCAGAGTGAAGAAGAAGTTCCAGTGCACGCCATACTCGGTCACATGCTCTGCGTAGTCCAGGCCCTTGACGCTGTAGAGCCGTATCAGACCTAGGACGAGGAGGGGGATCGAGTGCCGGACCGACGCGACCAGCCTCTGCGGCAACGTCTTCCAGCGAGGGGCCGTCCGGCTCCTGAGGATGGAGCGCGCAGATACCACACCTGCGGAGAAGACAAACGACCCGACGCCCAGGTCCATGAGAGAGGTGCCCCAGTTCTCGACCTTTGCGAACCGTCGCGGGAAGACGCGGAAATCGACCGCCAAGATGGCAACGCAGGTGACCACCATCATGGCAGCACGGTAGGTTGTCAGGAACGGATGGATCGGGAAAGGATCCAGCTTATCCGCCGCCTGCCCTGGCTTCTCGGGCGCGCCATCATGAGCGGGTGGAGGACGCGGGGGCTTCGCTTTCTGGTGCCCGCGGGTCCGTTTTGGACCAAGCAGGATGAGGACTGCCGGGGAGATGAGGAGGATGTTAAGCAGGAGCGGAGCGGAGGAGTACAGCGTCGTCGCAAACAGAATCGCCATGACATTGAGCAGGAAATCGGTGATTAGAGACGCGGCGGTGTACGGAGTGAAGAAGGAGCGGCGGGATTGCAGAGCGGACCAGAGAAGGACGGAGGCCTAGGTATAATCCTCGTTAGTCTCTGTATCCAAGGAGAAGAGGGCAATTGACACTCACCGGAGCAACAAGAGTGACCAGATTGATCTCCATGATATCTCCTCCGGTCAGGTCAGAGACAAAGGCCTCCTTGCGGGCTTTGTAGTCCTTGTCCATGTCGAACTACGCGCAGTGTTGGACGGCAGAGCCACGCCAGCCGTCACGCTTCCAACGCCTGATCAAGAGATTTGGGACCTGAGAGAGATCATGGGGTGAGATGGGATGCTGTCCAGGCAAAAGGACAGATATTGACAATCTGCGGTTCTGAAAAGGCCACGGAGCACGATCTGGACGTCATGAGTCGCGCGGCCCGCGATTCCCGTCCGCCCCGCAGCAGCCCTCCTTCTTTTCCTTGTCCAGTACGGGCACGTTCAAGAAACCACCGGTAGAATACCAGACAGCATACCAGAGCTGCTTATTGTCCACATCTCTGTCTAGGAATATCCCGAGGGAGCGTGGTCTTGTCAAACATTCGTGGTTATCTTCCCCCCTACTGTACTGCCCCAGGTCTGCCATGTAGGACTTTATGTTTTTCACTTCCAAATTGTCCCTTTTCTCCGTTGACTTCTTACTCCGCTTTGATTTCTGTTAAATGCCTTGGAAGGCAGGAAGATATACTGCAGGGCAGATTTTCGAAACCACCCGGTCTGAAAACAGGCATGCACATAGTGCGTATTCCATCTTTGGGATGTTCTCGAGCCCGGATACAGCGAACTCTACCGAAGCGGACAGGCATGGACTCAAGACTGCCATATTGTTCGAGACGAACACTTCAGCGGCCCAATGAAAATGGCCCCTGGTTGGCGCAACACCCGACAGACGCGAACACGACGGCGCTTGGGGCCGGATGCGAGGCGCCGGAGTTCCTTCTCCAGCTCCGGCTTCTGGAACACGTTTTTGTTTCCCAACAACAACGCCGGTGACTCTGTACATTATTTTGGATTGGCTGCGCGAGTCTCTGGTTGATATCCTCGCTCCCGTTGTGGGGCTTCAGAGTATTAATAGCAATGGACAAGAAAGATTCACGGCACGAAAGAGGTAGCTACAGCATGGCTGCAGTGCTATGCCATGTTTTGCGGCGCAGCCGCGCAGGTCTTCACAGCTGCCCCTTCATCCACCACCATGGAGAGCTTCATTTACCGTCTCTTAATTACGCTGAGTGAATTCTTTTGATTTTCAGACATACTTCGTACTCAGCTGAAGTTCGTTAACAGTCTCACATAGAAGCATGATTGACCGAACCTCTGTGAAAGCCAACGGATATCGCCTTGTCGGTTGCTTCGGACCTCGGAGAATGTTCTGGCGTCGTCCCTCTAACTTTCGCAGGGCCCTGCAGTCCATTCTCGTTTGGGTAGAGTGCTGTTTTCTTCGGCGCGCTTTGCATGACGCCTGTCCAGGTCGTCCCGGGGGAGGAGTAGATCACTGGTTCAATGTGCCCATCTGCCAATCTACGGCTTCAAAGTTACTGCGCCGCAAAGTGACTATTCCCAGGCGAGGCATTTTGGACATGGGAGCTGCCGCTCTCCCAGGTCTGGCGCTCAACCAATCACCCTTGCTCTTCTTCGAGGCCGACGTCCATAACGTTTGCTGACTTTTATCCGCCTAGGATATTGTTTTGTCCACCCTGTAATCTTTGCTTCAAAGAGAATTATGCGGGAGTACTGTCTCCGCGCTAACTCGGACGAATGCTAGAGATACTGTGTATGTGAGGGTTCGAGATTTGCTATCATCGGCGGCGGAGTGTCTGAGAGCTCAGCTGAGCGCTGATGATAAGACGCAAAATATCTTTGCGCTGTCAGGATTCACCCGTCTCTGAGCCGCGTGGCTGAAGCGCGGCGGCAGTCCACTCCGTACGCAGTACATCGCTTCTCAGGCCCCAGAATCCATCTGGGGTTAGTGATCTCGAAATTCAATCATCATTGGTGCGGTCGCCTCCAGACCTAAATCTTAGAATTGCTCCTCCGCATTTGGCTTCTTCTTGAATGGCATCCAGGCGTCATTGATGTCTTCTGCTTGGAAGAGCAAGGCCTATATCAGCGTCGATGCTGCATTCTACATGTACATGGTATCTTGGGACAGTTATACCTGGGCTCCTCTTTACCCAGTCCGCTCTCGCTCTTCCAGCGCAACGATGCCCTTGTGCTTTTCGATGGAACGGCCCCTGGTCAATAATGAATACATATACTCAGGGACTCCTTCCACTTCTAGTTGGCAAAAGACCATCTTGTGTCTTCTTGTTTTGCCAGGATCCTGTTGGGGGTCGGCCATAACTGAAGCAAACCCACGACGCTCTCTCACTGCAGCACGGTTACCGGCGGCATTGAAGATATGTGCCTGCGACCAGGCTTCAAGATATGGCCTATGCGGACGTCTCGAGCACTTTCTCTGTATTCCACGTGGAGTAGGAGTACAACCCGAGAGACAGGTTCGGATCCGCAACCGCGTGCTGGCCCACCAAGTCATCTGCACCAGCCCTCAATGCTGGATGATCGATGGCGAGCACCAAGAACGCGGCCTCTAGCCTCGAACCAGGCTCTCTCCAAGTAAAAGCGCAACGATGGCCTGGAAGCGGCGCGGCTGCCTCTCCACAGAGAGCTTCATGCCAATTAGGAACCCCCCACGGATCTTTCCGAGCTGTCTAGCCCGGTCGGCCCCAAAATTCAGTAGGGGCCGTCTCCCATGGCGTCGGAAAGATTCTGCCCTGGAAGGTCCCAGTAGTGACGCGGTGCTACGGAGTAGACTCAGTACACACCGACGGACCGGCATATGTGTTATTTAAGCACTGTACACAGTAACCGGTATTCAACTCGAAGAAAAATGGTACAAGCATGGGACTGATTCGTTCTGAACGTGTCACTCTCCAGTGCATACAACACTATCTCTCATTTTCCATTCTCTTCGAATATCCCTGTTTCCTTGACAGACTATCACCTTAGGCCATTGCTCCCCACTTCTGCCGTGCGATTTCCACGCATCTGGAACAGCCATAGCTGCGTGGTTGTTAAGTTCTTCCACATCGCTGTATACATACTATCTATTGTCAACAGAATCGCTGTCACTCATCTCAGCTCCCTACTTCTACATCAGCTACCGTGATGTCCACAGTTCCTGGAAGGTCGACGAGAAGTACCCCGACAGACGGCAAGACCCAAACGAATCAAAAAGCGGCGAGCCCGGGGAGGACGATCATTGCTGGTGGAAGGAAACGAGAGTCGCGGGCCGGCACTCGCAAGGTCACCTCCCTGACCCCAGAACAGCTGGAGAGGAAGCGGGCGAACGACCGTGAGGCACAGAGGACCATCCGTCAGCGGACCAAGGAGCATATCGAGCGGCTTGAGCGCCAAGTGGCCGAGTTGCGCGCAAAGGGCGAGCAATTCGACAACATCCTGAGACGCAACGCTGCTTTGGAGGCGGAGATTGCTCATCTGAGACATCAACTGGCCATGGTGATGAACAGCAGACCGCTGTATTCTGTCGATGGTAAGAGCGCATCCCGTCTCTGAACGGATCCTTTACTTCTTCTATTCCTCAAATCCGATCTCTGCTTTTCTCGAGATGGGTTGCGTTGATGGACCACGGATACATGATGCATTGTATACATATAGAAGGATCCCGTCGCTCATCCATCGCCTCTGCTGCCCCGAGCATTACTATGCCCTCCCAATTCACCGCTCCCCACCACGAGGGCGTAGATACAGCCCCGTCGATCCCATCGACATCCGGCCGGATGTCATTATCGCACGACTGGCAGTCCTACGACAGCCCGACGCCTTCTTCCAACGACGTTGAGCCATACGTCCTCCAAGACGACTCCATCCCTCCGGCCCCTGCAGGAGTCGATCACCAGTCGTCTCTCAGCCCGGTGGTGACGACGCTCGCGCGGAATCACCAGATGGGCTTCAGCGGGCATCTGTCGACGAGTCTGGAACCCTATCCGCAGATACATCCTCATTCCCATTACCAAGCTCACGTTCCGGCTCCGCCCAAGCAGGAACACAATCATCCAATTGCGCCTTATGTGCCGGGACAACGGTCTATGTCGGTGCCTACGGTAGCAAGGTTCGAAAGAGGAGGAGGAGGCCCTGTGACATCCCATGTGCAGAGCTCAACCGAACTACACGAGCCGCAACAGCCCGCCACGATATCCCCGCAGGGACACCTCCAGCTTGCTAATTACTCCTGGGGACCGCCGCCGCCGCCGAGCTGAACGGGATGTATTCCTAAAACTGCGAGAGACTTTCAAGTCAAAGTCTTGGGTGCAAAGAAAGTTCCCGTCGATACTTTCCACGCGTGGTACACCGCAGCCTTGCATCCGAGGGAGTTGCTCTGATGATGGAGCAGGCACTATTACTAGGTAGTGATTGGCTTCTTGTTTGCCATTTACATAACAGCAGTTTTTCAACTTCCAGCATGATGCAGATATCTTTGCTAGCGCTGCTGCTGCTGATGACGTTAATTTATTACTCGCGGTGACTGTGTCAAGTATTCTATCGGTCTACTATTCGGTCTATCCGTGTGCGCCATTCAGGCCAATCAGCAAGCAGCTTCTATAGTCTACAGGTCTGTGTTTCGTTTCCAACACTGCAGGGTGTGGGTACAAGGTACAGTACCTACACAAACACACAAACATATACAAGACCACTTATCCTCTCCAAACGAAGGAGAGAGGACAGACGAACGGACGGACGGAGGGAAGGGGAGAAAAAAGAAAGAAAGAAAGAAAGAAAGAAAGAAAGAAAGAAAGAAAGAAAAGGAGAGCAAACAAGCAAACCGCGCCTCAAAAGTTGAGTCAAACATCCTGTGCCGTTCGGATCGGACCCAACTGAATTGATTGCATGGGAATCAATTATCAAAAATGGGACTTCCGTTTCTTCGTTTCGTTTCTGTGTATGTACAGTACTACTGTACATAGGGACTGATCTCACGTACTATACATACAGTACGTGTCCAGTTCGAGGAAGACAAGGGGTGGGGAAGGGGGGTGGATGGGGTAGGTAGGATACATGAACGGACTCTTCAGATGATATCTATGAAGGGAGGTCTGTATCTCTGTCCCTTCCTTACTCACTTACTCAAGAACTCTTTCTTTTGTTTGTCTCTGTCTCAATTATGCATTCCCATACCATACCATACCATAAAGATAAGTGATTCCTATGAAGGAAAAATCCTTCTTGTCTGTTGGCTGCCCGGGTGTACTGTACCTTCTCCTCTACTTTGCTTTGATTTGGCATGCCTTTTTTTTTCCCCATCTATGTTGGTATGTATGTTGGATATCCACTATGCACTGTATGTACTGTACATACTACGAAGTAGTTAGGTAGTTACCACATGGTGGTTCAGCAGTCGCATTTAAAAGATACGAGACAGGAAATTAAAAGAACTGGGGTTAATTGGATTTGATTTTTTTTTGCATAACCTCAACCGGACCAAAGTTGATGGATACCTATTACTATCATCATTATTGTTTATTAGTACTGCATGCCTTCTTAAGTTTAATTAGGGGAAAGAAGCATTCCTGATTTTCTTGGAGCCTCAAACGGGCCCCGTTTCCTCGTTTTCATTTCTATAGCTATCGAATAGTCTGGAGAGCCGAAGAAAATAATCCATACACCGATATCCATGTCATAGTAATAGCATCATATCCACCAGAAGAAAGGAAGAAACAAAACCAGTACACATCCACTCCCATCTCTATCAGATTCCCTTTCTTTTTGTTTTTCTCATCTTACATGGATCCCAAGTCCCACACGGCACATTACAAACGGGAAATCAATTCACCGCGTATACGCCTTCTGCAGCTGCTTCGCGATGGTCTGCAGCTGGATGTTGCTCGTGCCCTCGTAGATGGCGCCGATCTTGCTGTCGCGGAACATCTTCTCGGCGATCCCCTCGCGCACGAAGCCCATGCCGCCCATCCACTCGACGGCGGAGCTGGCCACGCGGCCCGCCACCTGCGACGCGTACAGCTTCGCCATGGCGGCGTCGGTGACAAAGTCCTGGCCGGCCTCCTTCTTGCGCGCGGCGTTGTAGACCAGGGCCCGCGCGGCCGAGATCTCGGTGTAGGCCTGGGCGAGCTGGTGCTGCATGCCCTGGAAGGTGCCGATGAGCTGGCCGAACTGCTTGCGGTCGTTCCAGGCGTAGCTGCCTTGGTGTTAGCACCCGTTTCGTCGAGGTTTAAACCGGATGAAGGGTGTCATCAGCCAGGTAGTAGAAAGGCACTTACCCAGCAGCGTTCTCCCAAGCGCCCAGGGCCAGACCGGTCATCTGGGCAGCGATGCCGATGCGGCCCTCGTTCAGGATGCTAATGGCGTACTTGTACCCCAGGCCCTCCTCACCCAGCAGGTGGCTCTTGGGGATGTGGACGTCGTCGAAGTTGAGCACGCAGGTGCTGCTGGCGCGGATGCCCAGCTTCTTCTCCTTCTTGGCGATGCTGAACCCGGGCGTGCCCTTCTCGACGATGAAGGCGCTGATGCCCTTGTACCCCTTGCTGGGGTCGAGGTTGGCGAAGACGACGAAGATGCCCGCCTCCATCGAGTTGGTGATCCACATCTTGGACCCGTTGAGCTTGTACCCGTCCGCCGTCCGCTCCGCCTTGGTCTGCAGCGCGAAGGCGTCCGACCCGGACGCGGGCTCCGACAAGCAGAACGAGCCCACGGTGCCCGTGGCCAGCTTGGGCAGCCAGGTGCGCTGGGCCTGGGCGTCGCCGTACCGCATGATGATGGTGTTGACGAGGGTGTTGTGGACGTCGACCATGACGCTGACGCTGGGGTCGACGCGGGCCAGCTCCTCGATGGCCACGATGGCCGCCGTGAAGTTCATGCCGGCCCCGCCGTACTCCTCGGGGATCTCGATGCCCATCAGCCCTTGCTCGAACAGCTGCTCCACCAGGACGGGGTCCATGGCCTCCGCTTCATCCATCTCCCGGACTTTGGGGCCGACCTGCTCCTGGGCGAACTTGGAGACCTGCTCGGCCATCAGGGCCTCGGTTTCGGTCAGCTGGGTGATCGGGGCGGGGGTGAGGGAGGACAGGTCGACATCCCGCCGGCGGGGGGTGGTAGAGAAGGTGCGGGCGCTGATAAGAAAAGAAAGGGACATGCCATCAGTATCGCACAGCAGTATAGACAGAGCTGGAATGCAAGGGAGGCAATTGAGAACAATACCATTGTAGCGACCGAGACGGGAGGGTCCGTCTCGCGGAGAACAGAGCGGAGGTGGCGGTGCGGGACACCGGCCGCAGCGTGCGGGCAAGGGAGGCCATTGTGGGAAGGAGAGCACGGGAGAACAGGAGAGACTGAGATCCGAGGAGATCAAGGAGCTCTGGACTGACGCATGGAAGAGAGACGACGGCTCCCTTCTAGATAAGTATTTATACTTGACGTTGCAAGGTCACGGACGCGGGACGACTTGCGGGGACCCCAGACGAGGCTCGGGGGCGGCGACAGCCTCGGTTAACCGCGGCGCCTGAGACCTCGGCGCGACCGACCATCGGCCTGGAGAGATGAGAGAACAAGAGGCTCTGAAGGGACGGATCGATGCTCTTGGCAGCTGTGAGCTTCTTTGAGCTTGAAGGTTATTTTGTAGAGCAACGCGGATCAGGTCTGCGGCTCTCTCTCTCCCCACACACTGGCACCATCTGCTGCAGCAGAACACGTGAAGTGGCAGCGAGATGTAGCGTGCCAGGAAGAAACACGATGCACACATGGGATGGTCACTGGCGTTGTTGAAGAGTATGACGCAGGAGTACCATTGGTAAGCAGTGATGTTGGCACGTCCCTACACAACCACCACGAACATCACCCTCATCGCGGCGTCGATCGGTCCTGTCTATGGCGTAGTTAGCACCGTACACAATGGTAGCTATACGCAGTATAGTTGGGTGCAGTGGTACCGTGACCGGGGTTTGTCTGCAGACTGCCAGACGATCGACCGGAGATAGAATTGGATTGCAATTCCTGCAAGGATAGTAGTCTGTATGCACCTTGCTATGCTGGGTGATGCCTTTAAGGTGCGATGGGTTTTTCTGGTAGGCTTCTCCCCGATGGAGCGTTAAGCATCGTGAGACGCCCGCCCGGGCCTTCGGGTTGTCGCCGAGCTGTCACTACGCAGAGCTTCCCCCGTGTCGGTACGGAGTCGCTTTGCTGCTGCTCCTCCTTCTCCTAGCCAAGGACTGTGTACTCCTCTCCAGGTCCAGACCCGTCACTCCTGACAAGACTCTGTCGATGTGCACTCCGCAGAGCTGTCAACAGTCCAGGATACCGTGTTCTCTTGGCCTCCTGGGTCCTGATGGCCGCCAACCGTCGACCGCCCGGCGCCGTTGCAGGGCGTACTAACAGCTAGCACCTCCAACACCTAAAAAAAGCACGTCAATAGAGCTGGGCGCGATGAGTCCCTCTTCCCCTTCCCCCACGGCTGGCCGGACCTTGTCCGCTTTGCCTTTTGTCCAGATGTCTGTTCGTCCTGCTGGTCGCTCATCGTTGTCCGGAGACATGCGCCCGTCCACGGCGGATTCCATCGAAGCTGATGTGGGTAACAGCTTCCAGCCAAGGGCCTTCTTCTCCGCGTCGCCGACTGACCTCTCGCGCCAGGGCGACGATGCAAGCGATTTCACCATGGACGAAACCTCCACCACAGACACGGCCTCGGTGGTCTCCGACGTACGAAGATACTAGTGCGTAGGCGACACTGCCATCATGGATCGCTTATCTAGTGCTAGATAGGATAGTCGCTGATATCAGCCCAGTTTTGAGGTATGTGCAGTAGATGATAATAGATGACACTGCTGCAAATTCAGAGTGCTAAGAATCGCAGAATGGACGCCGGTACCATGCATATCAGGCAGGCAAGTACCTCTGGGTATGAACTCATTTCCCCCGCGAGGCAAAGCGCATGTCAATGGGCAACTAGAGACCGCAGACTCATAGTACACCCATTCTGGAAAAAAAAAGCCCAATGATGAAGAGGAGCAGAATCGATTAGACCTGGTCAGATGCCATCCCCCCCGCGAAGAAGGCAGTCCGGTCATGAGATGCTGACTCCGTGAGAAGTTTCATTACATCAACTTACTTGTCCCCGACGGCGCCCTCTATCTGGCTCCAATTGAATCCGAACCAAGACACGTGCTCGATGTTGGAATTGGAACAGGTATCAACGTGGCGCCACAGGCTTTGTATTCTACTACCGTTTACTGAGTGCAAATAGGTATCTGGGCTCTCGACTTCGCGGAGTAAGGATGTTCTCAGCAGACTAGGCCACGGGTAGCGACGTACTGACGCCTTGAAAGTCAACATCCGAGTCCGCAGATAACAGGTATCAGTCCTGACGCTCTTCCTTTGTCTTCTACGGCTGACGGCACCAGGGGTCGACCTGAGCCCGATCCAACCATTATGGCAAGAAAACCTTGACCTCTGGCTCACTTGATGTTGAACTCACATCCCCAGGGTATCGAACTGCAACTTCATCGTAGATGATGTGGAGCTGGACTGGTCATATATGGAAGTCAGAAATTCGATTTCATTCACGTGAGGGGGATAGTCGGCTGCATTGCCGACTATGGCCGCTTCTGCAGTCAAGCTTTCGACCATCTTACGCCGGGCGGCTGGGTTGAGGTGCAGGAGTACGAGGCGCTGGTCCGCAGCAACGAGCCCTGCGACGAGTCAAAGATGAAGCACACTAATGAGTGGGCTCGACTCATTCACCAGGCCACCGCGAGTATCGACAAGCCAATCCTAGTGGACGCCGGCTTTGAGGGCGTCACGGAGATGGTCTACAGGCTGCCCTTCAGCACCTGGCCCAAGGGCCCCAAGCTCAAGGAGATCGGGAGATACCAGCTAGCGCAGATGCTGCAGGCAGTGGATGCTGCGTCGCCGGCTGTCTTACGCGCATCCTGCACTGGGATCCCGCTCGCATTGAGCGCCTGACAACGGCCGTGAAAAAGGAGTTGATGGATAGGTCGTTGCATTTGTATTGCAACCTTCATTTCGTATACGGTAGGAAGCCGACGGCATGAACGGCGGGATTTTTTTTTTTCATCGTCGAAATGGACTGCACATGCCGTCTCGCCGATGCAGCCAGTTCGGGTCGCCAGTGGATAGCTGGAGCCTATAGTTCAGACGCATGGGGAGGTTGATGGAGCTGGATGTCAATGGCAGGGCAAGGCATACTAATGCCAATTATGATTATGATCGGAGACGCTGTGGGAGACAAAATTCAGCACTGCTCCCTGTGAGACAGCATCGGTCTGAGAGCTGTTTGAAATGACAATAACAATGGATAAAAATATGCTTCTTCCATCTTGATTCCGGAACTACGGAAAGAAGGGAGAGAATGTTCTCGACTCGGCATGACCTGTAGATCCTGCGCGGAGGGCACCGTAAGGTGTTCACAAGACAAGTCCCGTGTAGAGAGCACAGCGGGCGCCCGCCACAGCTCCCTGCCAAGGCAGGGCGGTGCGTGGATCGTGGCGCAGCAGCGCGGGAACCTCCGCCAAGACGTCCCAAAGGGACGCCCCCCGTGGCGCCGGGCTGGGCGCTTATATCCTCTTAAACACACCCTCCCCCGTCCGTCCTCGACTTTTCCTTTTCGCCCTGTGTTTTACGCTTCAGGAGTCGTTTTCTTTGTTGTAAGAAGCATCTTTTTGGAGTAGGTTCTTTTGTTGTTGTCTGTCTACCTTCCTGCACCCCACGACGTCATCATAAACCCCCCGCATTCCTCCCCGCCCCGCTACCGGTATATCGTCTCCTAAAGTCTCCAAAGGAATCTTATCAGCGACTCTGGAATTGCTTTTGCGCACGGTCGCAGAGCTGAAATCATGTCCTCCACGCTCCATGACCCCCGCCTTCTCTACAGTGTCAACAACATCCGTGCCTACCACCTGCAGAATGGCGAGGAGCAGGATCTCACGCCGTCCGGTCCTCAGACCCTCTCCCTGTTGATGGTTCCGACTTCCTCCAGTTACCCTGGCTTCTCACAACCACAGGGCCAAGCTCAGCCACCGGAAGAGGACTTCTATCTCCATCTGCATCTGCCCCCGGAGCTGGACATGCCCCTGCCCGCGACAACCCAGATCTACCACCAGCCACCCACCAGCTACTTGATTCCACGTTGGGATCTGGGCCCCGATGCAGGCGCCTTTATACGCATCCAGTTTCCGCCAATCGGTACAGGACCGGGCAAGGTGACTCAGGAGGACGTTGACACGTTCGAGACCATTCTCGCGCAGTGCACAGCGTTCCTCGAACGCGCGGCTCCGCCCAAGGGAAACGCGCCTTATAACCCAGCGGACTATGCTCCCGGGGAGGGTTACATCTCATCTTCCGACTCTAAGCCTGGGAGTTCTCAGCCCGGGGGCTCTCATGGGCAGATCGTGCTCGTAGATGAAGAGGACGGGAGCGTTGTCGGTGAGCTGACCGATGGATATAAGATTGTGGAGAAGCCTGACGTGAAGCCTGGTTCGAAGAGTGAGGCAATATTTCACATACTATCATTGTCATGACCTCTTTGCTAATGACATGCTTTTTTAGCTCCGGTTGAGATTCAGCTCCCCGCGGAAGGCGAAGGCAATCTGATCAGCGTCAGCAATGCTTCCGAGGAGTATCTCCGCATGGCACAGCATCCGGCATATAAAGACTCGACGCTCGTCCAGACCTCTGCCATGGCGTCCCGCCTGATCGTCACGGGTTCAAACTATATCGCCAACGCCTTGATCAGCGGGGCTGATGCCTTCACGAAGAAGACGAAGCCGAACCCCAAGCCCGTGACGTTCTCGCCAGCTACGCAGACACGCCTCCGCAAGATAAACACCTTTTCACAGACCGCAGCGGATCTTTCCGCCAAGACGGTCGGCCAGGTGGGAAAGTACGCTCAGAATTTCGGCGCGTCTCTCGCCCGACGCAAGGAAAATGGCAGGGAGAAGGGCTTCGACAAGGACGGGAAGCCGATCAACTACAAACCCGGCATCCTGAACAAGTCCCTGATCGCCCTATCCACGTTGACGGACGGCATCGAGCAGGGCGCGCGGAATGTGCTGAGTTCTGGCGCCGCAGCTGCCACCGCGATAGTCGGCCACCGCTACGGACCGGACGCCGGCGCTGCTGCTGCGGACATTGCCGGCGGAGTCAAGAACGTCGCCCTGGTGTACATCGATGCCTCTGGTGTGAGCCGCAAGGCGATCCTCAAGTCCGTGGCGAAGGGGATGGTGATCGGACGCTTGCGCGACGGGAAGCAGGTGGTCGTTGGCGGCGGCGACGGCGGTCAGGTTTCCCTTGCGGCACCTGGCGGGACGAGCCCGGGGAGTGACCCTCGGGCTCGCAGCCGGAGCCCTGCTGCCTTCGGCGCTCGCGAACCGGCCGCTCGACGTCCATCGCCGGTCCCTACGCCGCCCCCAGCATACGGAGCCGCAGGTACCAGCTCTTTGAGCGGCACTCCGGTGTCTAGCGGAAAGCGCTAGAATGGTATTTGGGCATACATGTCAACTGCATATTCTTGAAGATGCCGCTGGTAATTGTAATGTTTTCTTGGTATAGACGGATCGGTATCATGGATCAAGTCTCTTCATGTTCTTGATATGATTTGGTTTTGTTGGTTACTGCATGGGATATATTTGGATGGCCTGCTCTGATGCTATGAGATGATCTACGCACGGAATGGATGAAGGTTTCTATAATCTTGTTTTCTCACTTCGGTCCGATTTCTCGGTCTTTTCCGTCTTTCGGGTTTTACACTGCACATGCGATGTCCGGGTCTGAGATGTGTGTATGTAGGTGTACACCATTTGCAATGAAGGCGCTAAGTCTATATGTGTTATGCATGTGTGCTGGACCTATGAGAAATGGGTAGACCTTGTGAGCATATGTATATATATCCATGGATAAAAAAAAAATCTGGGGACTAACGTTGGAGATATCCCCTGAAGACTGAGTACGTAGGGATTTACCGTGAATATTCATGTCATATCTCCCTTTTTTTTCTTATGAACTCCGAAAGTTCAAGCACCGCTGATTGCTAATATATATATATAACCGCAAGCGAAGCTGTCATAAGCGGCAAGTTGAAACAGTGATTTTTATATTTTATTATTTTTCAGGTCATGGTCATGAGATACGCTTCTTCCTTCCCTTCTTCGTCTTCTCTACCTAGGTAGGCTATCGCATCGATGCAGAAGAAGGTATGGTATGGTATGGTATAGCCTGCACCAGCAAGCAAGCAACCTTGGCACCCACTTATCATACCCTACCCTATCCATACCTTAGGTAGGTACAGTACATGTACCTAGGTATGGTAGGTAGGTATATGCTCACTCACATGGACGAGTCCGGTCTAGTAGGTAGGTAGCCCTCCAACTTCTTTTCTTTCCTCTTGACCTTGACCTTGACCGCCCGTGCTGAGGTCGAAAAATTGCAGTTCTCGTCTCAAAACAAAACCACGGACCATGATTGGATGGATATATACTTCGAGGTACGGCGGTACCTACCGTTAGTGCCGTACCCGGTGACCCAGTCAGACCCAGACCCAGTCCCAGTCCCGGAGACCCAGTGATCCAGTAGTGATCCAGTCCCGGTCCCGGGCCCGGATGGCGTCTGTTTCGAGTCTAGGTGTCTGGCCCTGGCTCTGGGAGTTGCCAACACAGCTATACATATTGAACTTTCCCTCTACGGAGTAGTAGTAGTAGGGAACCGGGATAGTGGGACGGGTGAGTTGCCCGCCACTATCATGGACGGTACAGTACAGGACAGTTTTACTGGGTCGGGGGCGCGCATCTTCGTACAGTAGTGTGGTGATTTAATGATTACTACTCCGCATTTTCTAATGAAGAAAAAGACATGAAAAGTTCAGCTGTGGTGCGGTGCGGTGATATATGTTTTTGTTATGTCATGCTATGCTGTGCTATGGCCTCTCTGTGTCGATTTTTTTTTTAAAAAAAAAGTTTGTATGGTGTATAGCCTTGCGATTCTGCAAAAAGTCGGACGGCTCCGCATGCACGTACACAGTACATGTAGGTCAGGCCAGTAGTGGTGGGTAGTAGCAGGTACTAGGTATACAGTACATACCTAGGTAGGTAGGTAGGTAGGTAGGTTGTGGAGGCGTCGATCTGGTGACTGTCCAATGATACCTAAGATGATGCAGATGAAGAGAATCACGAGAAGAATGTCTGGGGAAATAACGGAGAATAATAATATGCCTGCATAGGTATCTGCATAGGCATCTGCATCATCGGAAATAAACCGAGGAGAAGAAAAAATTGCAATCCTTGGCCCGATTATCCCGATTATTTATTTTGTTTAGGTGGGTATAGAGGATTTGGGTAGGTATGGGGCGCTGTGGGCGTCGTTGCTGCCAGACAGGCAGACACTTGCGGATCTTGGACGTCTGGTCGGGTGAGGTTCAGGGCGTTAGGTACCTAAGGTAGAAGTCAGAAGTCAGGCTTGCTTTGCTTTGTGGTTCTGGCTGCCAGCCAGAAGACCACAAGGCGAACGGTAGTTGTTTGCAAGTTGCGGTTGCAAGGTTTTGGCTGAGACTGGGATTATCTATTAGTATTGTGGTGGGTTAGTTGAGTTTGTCAAGCTCAGCCACGTCGGGCTGGTTCATTCAATATTGTGTTTGATAGTAGTCAGACGGGTGGTTAGACTATGGTAGGTAGTGAGTTGGACGCATCCTGGGTAATAATAATAACCCGAGCGTCGTCGCACAGAAGCATGGAAATTTCGAGATCCCGACTGATCCTCAGGGTCTGCCTGGGTAAAGAGTCCTAGTGAGCCAGGCTAAAGTAAAGAGTCCAGTCCAGACAAGGATCGAAAAAACTTGAAACATTGACAAGGCGTGTTTTGTGTTTGAGCCTTAAGCTGGCCAGCTCAGTCGGTAGTCAGTGTCAGATGGGTGGAACTGGAACACCCCCGAAATGGGCATTATTTGTTTTGTGTTTTTGTTTTGTTTCGTAATATTTTTTTAATAAAAGGTTCTGTTTTTTTTTTTTTTTTTTTTTTTTTTTTTTTTTTTTTTTTTTTTTTTTTTTGTTTGGCAAAGTCCAACGGCCAGTTCTAGCCCTCGCGGTCGAGGCTCGAGCTGTCAAAAGACCTGCGAGCGTGACTGTGTCGGGCGTTTACTCCGGACACCTGCGACCACCGGTGCGGTGTGAAGGTGGTCTGGCAGCTAGGCACGAGATCCAGATGCAGATTCGGGACCGACGAAGGTTACTGGTCGGGGTTGTTGTGCGAGATGATCGGATCTGGGTTAATGCAGCTTGGCGGCACGGTCGAGGCGCGATTGGGTGTCGAGGCTGCTTGGGTCTGGGGACGCTGGACCAGGGCAAGGGAAGCCGGAGGATTTGCCCTGCCAGGCTTGCCCTGCAAACGCGTGCGGTTTTATTATTATTTTACATGCACGGAGTCCAGAAAGCGGACGGAGCGTCGCCGAGAGCTGGCTAGCAGCCGATCGATGTGGCCAGGAAAATGTCCCGATCGAGATGTCGACCGGAGCGTTTGTCAACCGATCGATTTATAGATCATCTCCGGGCGGATGGCAACGGGACCGGGATGCAGAGAGGGCGTCCGGAAATGAGATGGGAACCCGAGGAGGGGGACGCAGGAACCCTTGGATTCCGACTGGGATGGTGACTGCGCAGCCCCCTGGGGAACGCTTCGTTTCCCGCTGTGGTCGCGTCTGGCAGGGTTGTAGGGTGTAGGACGATGGGCCCTGTGGCGGGTGCCTGACCGCAAAAGGCAGTTCTTTCTGTCCCACGCAGGGCGGTGTATGTACAGGACAGTTACATGGAGAGGAAGGGAGGTGCCTGGTGGTGTGCAGATGCCTTTCTCCTCACACCCTGAGGCGGCTCGACTGTCCAGATAGAACTCGGTACCGTAGATACAGTACAAATGACCTGGATCTGGGAGGAGGTCGAGAGATGGCTGATGATCGATATCACGGCGACGATCGCGGGCGGGCTGAAACAGGCGAAAGCGCAACGGCGCCAGGCAGCCCCTTTTCGCCGCACCGCCCGTGGCTGGGCAGCTCCGGCGCCGGAAAAAGGCGTCGGCGATCGTCGCTCTGAGGACAACCTCACCTCGTCCCTGGGTATGGCCGCCGGACGGGACCCTGGGCGCGCGACCCGGGCAGGCAGCGTCCGGCGCCCGCAAGCCGTGGTGCGCGAGCCTGAACCATACCAGGTATCAGCATCAGCATCAGCATCAGCAGCTGCATCTGCTTGTCTCTCCCAGTGTCGATCGGGATCCGCCTGCTGACCGCAGGTTGACATGCGCGACGCGCTGCCGCCCTAGTGAGCTGGTCAGCGCCCAGCCAGACCCGCCTGCCCCCCCAGCCAAACCAAACAACACGCCGTCTCCGTCCCCGTCCCCGTCCCCGTCTCCAATCGAGCCTCGTCCCGCGCCCAGCGATCGCAGACTCTCCCGCAATCGCCCTCCTCTCTCTTCCTCTCCTCCCTCTTCTTCTTCCCTCCCCAACCCCTCCTCCTTCCAACGCCAAGTCATCCCCTCGCGATTACGACCAGGCCGGCTCGCCGGCTTCTCCAGGTCTTCCACCGCGTTTCTGGACCCCTCCCCGGCGTCCCCCCCGTTCGCGTTGCCCCC
>Ga0207748_1000277_pt1 | contig 44952 bp, 37 predicted proteins | sample HigsolmetaGSP13D_FD_184841 | JGI IMG/M metagenome (GOLD analysis project Ga0207748, IMG submission 184841) | High solid enriched microbial communities from the Joint BioEnergy Institute, USA - SP1-3-D (SPAdes) | ecosystem: Engineered > Bioreactor > SSF (Solid state fermentation) > Aerobic >...
CCCCCCCCTTTCTGTAAGTGGGAGAGGCTCTATATTGCTTCCAATGTTGGATATTTTCGATGCCTCTACTGCTTGGCGTGTACATGTACTGTACCTATCTGTACTTGGTTCTCTTCACAGCACTGCTTGAGAAGTCATACCTGAGGGCGCATTTGTTTCGTATTGGCCGGAATAAGACATCGTAGTGAGATTTTCATTGTCCTTTCAATTGTTCCTTTAAACCGACATCACGGCATCTTTGATTTATTTTGGCGAGTGCAGTACTTCACTGGGGAAACTTGCCATATGTGCAGAGTACACGGTTTATATCTATCTCCTTTTTCTTTGATCCATGGCTTGCATTAGGTTGCCAATGCCGCCAGACACTCAGTATGAACGGACTCGAGCTACAGGTGTCACTCATGGACGGATGACTCCGCGAACAATTAATCATAGGCCAAAATGTTTAAATAGGTATGTCCAGTACGAAATTCATTTTGTCTGTTCTCTACGCACTTTTCTACACGTCAATCCCTTGGATGGTGGCAGTAAAAAGGAAAAAAAAGGTGAACTTGTACATACTCAGCATGCCGCAGATATACCTGACTTACCTTGCAAGCATCTTCTGCTTGCTCACACAGGGAGGACTCGTAGCCGGCTACGTCCTCGTCGATGACTACTCGGGAGCAAACTTCTTCTCCGGATTCTCTTTCTTCACCGGCGCTGACCCAACTGGAGGCTTTGTTCGATATGTCGACGCAGCCACCGCCAGCAGTTCTGGACTGACAAGCATCACGACAGGGAAAGATGGCAAACCGGTCGTCCATATCGGCGTCGACTCCCAGAACGTCACGCCCGGCGGCCGTCCCAGCGTCCGCGTCACCAGCAATAAGGCCTACAACCACGGCCTCGTCATCGCAGACATTGCCCATATGCCGGGCAGCATCTGCGGAATCTGGCCGGCCTTCTGGATGCTGGGCCCCAACTGGCCTGCCACCGGCGAGATCGACATCATCGAGGGCGTGAACGACCAGGGAAACAACTTCATCACCTTCCACACAAGCTCCGGCTGCTCGATGAACGCTGGTACGACCGCGAAGAGCCAGATATTCTCGGGCGTGCTGAAGACTCCCAACTGCGACGTCCACGCACCGAACCAGGGCTCGAACCAAGGCTGCCAGGTCGCGAGCTATGGCCCGGGCTCGTACGGGGACGGGTTCAACGCCGTGGGCGGCGGCGTGTATGCCACGGAGTGGACGTCACAGTCGATCAAGATCTGGTTCTTTTCGCGCGCGGACGGGATCCCGCAGGATATTGTGGATGGCAGGCCGGATCCTGCGACCTGGGGTGCTCCCGTTGCGGCGCTGGGGCAGGGTTGTGTGATCGATCAGCACTTTGAGAATCTCAACATCGTCTTCGATACTACCTTTTGTGGTGACTGGGCCGGCGGGGTCTGGAGCAGCACGCCTTCGTGTGCGGCCAAGGCCGCGACTTGCAATGATTTCGTTGCGAATAATCCGCAGGCTTTTAGGGAGGCCTATTGGGCGATTAACTATGTTCGCGTCTTTGGTTAGAGTATTTGGTATGAAAGAGAAAAGTAATGAGATGAGGTAAAATGAAAGGACATATTCTCTAGTTCATCCGTTCCCTTGCGTACCTTGTAGGAAGAAGAGCCCTTCTTTGGCCCCTACGATTGCAAAGAGCTCCATATCGTTTCCGTGCCGGAAGATATTTCCGTAGGGAGTATTCTGTACACAACGGATGCGTTCTCTGCTATCGGCGAAGCAGAAGCTGGAACCCGCGAGTGCAACCATCCAGCAACCTGGATGGAGGGAAATGATAAGGACGTTACCATGACGGATGCAAGTCGATTGCAGTAGAAACTGATTTTCTCAGCAGGTCAGTCACAAGAGCATGGTACAAAAGCCCGATAAGCAGTACCTAGGATATCCTGTATGCCATGCATCATGAATTGCACCCTCAGAAGCAGTGGCTCGTTTCCATGCACAGACAGTAGATCATAAAACCGTCCGAGTTGCAATATCCAGCCGGATCCCCGAGCGCTAGTTTAGGTGGTGGGATGGGAGGGGCCGAGCAGATGCAACATCCCCATCGCCATGTCCCTAGTGCTGAGCCAGATGACCGGGCGAGTTCTGCAGGTGCCGATGGGAGATGCCGATCCGGACCTGTGTCCTCTCGAACCCTTCTCCCACCAACATCAACATCCGGCTCCTTAAGCTTCATCCCTCAGCGGAGGTTGCCATCTGAAATTTCGAAACATCCTTCTTTGTGCGACTGAGGAACTTGGGAGGAGACCCGCGTTGCATCCGGGGCGCTGGACTCGGCGTTTTCCGTCACACCTCCATCGTCCCCAGGCCATGTGGCTTTCTTCCAGCACGCAGGGACCGAAACACCGGACTCAACCCACAAGGCTTGTCTGTGCTGGAGACATCGAGCCTTCGGGAGAGCTGCTCGTTCGATACCACACCCAATTGGCAGGCTTGTCCTCGTGCGCGGATGGTGAAACGAGACGTTGGCAAGGATGGCTGCCCCCCAAGATGGGGAAATGCAACAACGGCTTCATCGGTGGACACGCTCCTCTCGGCGCACACTGGGGGCCAGAACCAGATCCAGAAAAAAAATCATTAGCTGTCGGGTGTTTTCCGATGCGGGATGCCAATCACGACGCGCAGATATGCACATGCAGGAGATACAGCGAGCCTCGCCGTTTCTAGCGTGGTCGCTCTGCATGTCACCTCTGCATGTCGGCCTGTCACAAAGTACTGCGTTGTCCGTTCCTGGAGATCTACTCCGCCTGCTTTATCAAATGATGTCCGTGTTCCTCTCCCTGCGGAGTTACAAGTCGCGTCTATGGAAGATTGGCTACACAGGAACAGGCAGAAGATCTGCGCTCCAACGGGAGCTTGGCGTCGCGTGGGAACGTTGTAATATGACCTTTTGCTGCAACGCTCAGAAAAAAGTCGTCGTTGACCTACCATTTCTGCGCAGGACCCTTGTGACCCCGGAACAGCTTCTCCCTCTCTCACGGCAGAAAGGAGGAGACAGTGAAGCTGCCATATCACCATTTTTGGCAGTTGAAAAGTTTGCTTTCGCGGTGATGCCTTCGGCCGGACCTGGAGAGGTTACATTCCATCACACTGGAGCCCCCAAAGCCAGAAAGTGGCCACGAATGTACACCTTTGCACTGTGGACCGTCCAATTCTACAGTATTTCGGCCCCAAATGACCAGAAGCAGGCGCTTCGAGATGTCATCTACGGTTTCATCGCCATTGTCATGGCTGTTCACGAGGCTGGAGATGTTGGTTCTATTGGTTCCACCATGTAACCCCATTCCCGCAAGGGAGAGTCAAGGCTATCCAGAAAGGCTTGAGAGATGTATAAGAGAGCTTCAATCCATCGTCGGTCCACAAGCCAGTCATAGCTTGATAGAACACAGTCTCTTGACAGCAACTACTTGGATACCTTCCTTACGATCAATTCGCTCCCTCGATCTTGCTTCATTCTTACCTCTTTACCCAACAGTCATTACAGTACCAAATGGCTTCGTCTAAGAACTTTGTTTCTTTGGCAGCCTTCCTCGCAGCCACGAGGGGAGCCTATGCTGCTCTTGACACGAGCTCCTCAACCAATGTCGCTGTCTATTGGGGTGTGTAGCTCCCGGGAGCTGTCCTGCTCAATGGAAAATGACTGAACGAAATCTTTCCTTTTATAGGGCAAAACTCCTACATGCAGTCAAGCGGGGACCTGGCTCAGCAGCGGCTCTCGTACTACTGTCAAAGTGAGTAGTCAAATGAGCCAATATCAGATTTCCTCTTTTGGATACTAACGGACCTGCCTCCTTTAACAGACACCGACATTGATGTATGAATATTTCTGGAGGACGGTATGATAGCGGGAAGCTCACTGCTCGTTACAGGTGTTCCAACTTGCCTTTCTTACTGTGATCAATGGCCCTGGGGGTGCTCCGGAAATCAACTTTGCCAACCAGGGTAACGACTGCACTGTGTTCGCTGGAACGGCCCTTCTGAACTGTCCTCAGATTGGGTAAGTCCTGGATTCTAGTAAACAGCTCCTTAACCATATACTCTACATATTCCTATGATCTACTAACACGATGAATCAGAGAAGATATCAAGACCTGCCAGAGCTTGGGAAAGACCATCCTCCTCTCCATTGGCGGCGCTACCTACAGCGAGGGTGGATTCTCCTCCGAGGATGCCGCCGTGGCAGGCGCCAACATGATCTGGGAGACCTTTGGACCTCAACAGCCCGGCTCCTCGGCGTATCGCCCCTTCGGTGATGCAGTCGTCGACGGTTTCGACTTCGACTTCGAGGCCACAGTGAACAACATGGTCCCGTTCGCCAACACGCTCCGCAGCCTGATGGACGCGGACACCTCGAAGAAGTACTACCTGACGGCCGCGCCGCAGTGCCCGTACCCGGACGCCGCTGACGGAGCGATGCTCGACGGCGCCGTCTCCTTCGACGCCATCTGGGTGCAATTCTACAACAACTACTGCGGCCTGCAGTCTTTCGTGCCCGGCTCCAGCACCCAGAACAACTTCAACTTCGCCACGTGGGACAACTGGGCCAAGACGACCTCCAAGAACCCCAACGTGAAGGTCTTCCTCGGTGTGCCTGCCAATACCGGCGCCGCTGGCAGCGGCTACGAGCCCCCGTCGAGCCTCGCCCCCATCATCAACTACTGCAAGACCTTCTCTAGCTTCGGCGGTGTCATGATGTGGGATGCTAGCCAGGCGTACGCGAACAACGGCTTCATTCCCGCGGTCAAGCAGGCCTTGACTACCACTGCGTCTCGCATTATGCGACGGCTGTTCCCTTTCTACTGATCCTTCCGACAGGGATCGGAAGACTGCGACAGCAATGGAATGCCCATTTCTACTTTGTCACGGTTCCAGGTGAAGCATGATGGCTTGTCTGTCATCCTCCACCGTGCACGATTGAACGCGGCAAATTAAGCGAGGGTCTTGAACGGTAATTTCGGGCATTTTTAAAAGATATCACCAAAAAACTGCTCCATGTTTATATGCTTGATTCGTCTCTTCTTCCTTGCATTGACTGCCATTGATTGGCTTGACTTCACTTTTCACCATGTCTTTTTGAACACGATCTTTGTGTACATAAATTTGAATTTCTTAAAACAATCATGACACTCGTTGTTCCATGTTCACCTATATCTCTGTCTGCTCGATTTCACGCCCGTAATCTGAAAAAAAAAAACAAATTATGATCAGGCCTGAAATCTAAAAAAGGAAACGAACAACATTCATCTGATCAAAAGCAGGTATGTGAGGACCTCTAACGTCAACTTTAAGACGTAATGCTAACGTGCATGGGCTTGGAGTGCTCCTCAGAACTTAGTTGGACCACAAATTTTTCGACACGTTTTTGACTTGGACTTCGTACCTCTTATATAGGCAATGAATCAGGTGAGCGTGATCCCGACACGACAGCTAGTCAGTAGAAATATCATCCTAATTGATGTAGGTAGGTAGGTAGGTAACTATCCATTGCTATGTGATATCATATCATATATTGAGCCATTTGATGGCATTACGTATGCATCCATCAGTTCGTTATTTCCTTTCACTTTTCTTTCCTTTACTTCACTTCGCTTCGATCGCATTGTACCACATAACATTACTGATTGACGACAATGAACTGAGAAATCTCACGAGTCATAGCTTTTCGATTAAGATTATTACGGCAGAAAAAAAAGAAAAAGTAAACAGGGTACTCAGTAGGTAGGTTGTCTAGGGTACTAAACGCCGCTCTTCCCTCTTTTCCGTCCCGCTAGTTCTATCCCTAGCTGCACAGATCCCGACGACATGAATTAGCTATATAGGTATTTCCTCACGGGTAGACAATAATAACCCTAACCAGAATTCTTTCTTTAACTTTTAATCTTCAACGTTTGATCCATGCATAGAAACAGGGGCTCCATCCCTTCCACATAATGTGGTCGTTCACTCGGCCTCTTCCTCCTCCTTGGCCGCTGTGAGATAGAACCTTCCTTTCGGCTCTCCCGGTTTCTCGTACTCGAGGGTTACTCTGGAGAGGTGCGCCAGCAAACTCTCCATCTGGATGTCTCCCTTGCTCCTCTTGGCTCTGCCCAGGTTATTCAGATACTCGACCTTATTCAGGACGTAGTACACGAGCGCGATCACGACCGTTACGCCGAGCGAATAGCCCCAGATCCGAACGATGGTCACGATATCCGTCCATCCGTTTCTAGTCTCCCTGAACCTATCCCCTGGCCTTGTGCGCATATCCTGATTTGAGAACCAGCCGAAGAGGGCGAAGACGGTGGCAAGTGCGTCGACTCCTCCAATGGCCCCGACCAGGGGGATCGACGGCCACGTCTGTCCCCCCCTAGTCACAAAGATGAGCCAGTTCTCTGTGAGTGTAACTTCAAGGAATAGGACTTCCTGGATGGAACCCCAGTTCTGTATGATACCGCCTCTTGGGAGGAACATCGTGCCACGCACCACCCACGTTCCCATAGCTAGCAAGATACCCAGGACAATTGAAATGAACCATATCTTGGGCAGTTGCCATTCAACCGGTCGAAGCTCAAATGATGCATTGTCGTACGCGACCGCTACAGTTGCTAGGTCGGCGAATAGGGCAAGAAAGACAATGAGCTCAACACGGATGCTTTCGTTCAGAATAATCATGGATGTAACCAGATAGATCTCCAGATGTAAGCATAGCGCGATTCGGTACTGAATGTATGCCTTCATGCGATGGAAAATTTGGCGCGCAACTTTGATGGAATCAATAATTGTGGACAATCCTGGGGCCAGGAATACGATATCAGAAGCTGACTGAGCTGCCTCTGACGATCCCTCAACGGCTATACCGCAGTCTGCTTTCTTCAATGATGGTGCATCATTGACACCATCTCCAGTCATGGCAGTGAGATGCCCGCGTTCTTGAAGCATCTCGACAACTTTATATTTGTGTTCCGGATACACCTCCGCAAATCCATCTGCCTTTTCAACCAAATCATGGGCCATTGCGCCGCTGAGTCCACCGTGGATGAGCTTGTCAGAATTGTATACCTTAGTTCCCAGGGATAGCATTTTGCATGTTTCCTTAGCGATGGCAAGTGCGTCTCCTGTGAGCATCTTGACACTGATGCCCAAATTCTGAGCTTCCCTAATTGTCTGCGCAGTATCCTCTCTAGGTGGATCAAACATGGGCAGCATACCCAGTAGTTGCCAATCCTCACCTTCCTTCTGAACTGCCACGCCAAGGGAGCGAAAGCCGCGACGGGCAAATTCCTGGGCTTTCTTGTTATACAACTCTGCTGTCTTTGGGTTAGTTTTTGTCAACTGCAGGACCGCTTTCGGGGCTCCTTTGGTGCATGTATATTTGACGCCCTCACAGCTAACTACTGTGACAATGCGTTTGGAGACAGGGTCGAAAGGAGTAAATTTCTCGGTTTTCCAGCCTCGACGAAGGATCTCTCTGGCTTTCGGGTACTGCCGAAGCGAAAGAATTGTGACTTTGTCGATGGGATCAAGAGATTGAATATTATGCGAAGACGCTAGGACGGCCACGGCGAACATCCAGTTGACGTCAACACCTTCGGCGACATACGGGTTGCGAATGCTTAATTTGTTGGCAGTGAGAGTTCCGGTTTTATCAGAACATAGAATATCGACACCCTGCAGACAGAACTTTTTTTAGCTTATGATATCTGGCAGTCCCAGGGATATACATACCGCCAAGGATTCAATTGCTGTAAGCTTCTGTACTATTGCTTTCTTCTTGGCTAGATATGCTGCCCCAACAGCCATTGTGGTCGTCGTAACGACAGGCAAGCCGACAGGAACCCCGATGATAAGTAGAGACAGGGTATAATGAAGCAACGTTTGCTGGGGCGGACTAGCAATTGGTAAGTTCCGGAAAAAACCACCAATCCATGCCGCGAGGATCCATGCCATGACAAGGATAAGAAGGGAAGTTCCAATATGGTCCATGACAACTTCAAAGTGGCCTGCACCTTTGGCAGATTGTACCATGCTTGCTGTTCGTCCTACGAAGGATGTCTTCGCCGTGGTCTGGACCACCGCGTATGCCTTACCGCGCTTGCATGTAGTGGTATAGTAGATCAGCTCACCCATGTAGCGGTCAACAGCCAAAGACTCTCCTGTGATGGCGGAATGATCGCAAGCCAAAATCGGATAACCTCTCTTTTTGGGACGCTCTTCTTCTTCTTCCTCCTTTTTGCCCTCTTTTTGCTTTTCTTTTCCTTCTTGCTTTTCCCCATGCTCCTCGCCCTTTACAGCGTTTTCATCAACATTTTCTTCTCCCTCAGACTCGTCGAGCATTCCTTCCTCCTGCATCCTCTTGAATTCCTCAAAGCCATTGGGATCACTATAATCGCAGATTATCTTGGCATCAGCTGGTACGACTTGGCCTTCCCCGACAACGATCTGGTCATTTTCTTAGCTTTCACATGCACCCTGGTGATCGATTATCTGCCATAACATACCACATCGCCGGGTACAAGTTCTCGAGCTAGGATTTCCTGCTCCCGGCCGTCTCGGACGACTGTCGCCCTCATGGCGATGTCTCCCTTCAGACTGGCCACAACGTCTGCAGCTTGCTTTTCTTGATACCAGCCGACAGAGGCGTTCAGGAACAGAATTCCTATGATGACACCGAAATCGACCCAGTGATCGAGACCCGCAGCAAGAAGGACGGCCAATTCCATAACTGGGATACTTTAGCAGCTCTTCTTGTCAGACACAAACCTGGGATCAGATCTGACCATATAAAATTGGGCCTCTGAAGTACGAAAGGAATTTAGCAATCAGATTCTCCTTTTCAGACACAAGCTCGTTCCATCCCGAACGGCGACGTCTTATCTGGACCTCCTCGCTCGAGAGACCTTTCTTGATATCTGTGAGGAGCCATTCCTCGGGGTACTGCGCCTGCTCCTCCTCTGGTTTCTTTGGACGAACCCTCTTCTTCCTCCACGGAGCGTACCAGACCCTGACGAGCTTTCCTTCCCCCTCTTCTATTTCCTCCTGACTCGGCTCCCGGAACGTTGAGACATACTTAACGAGTCTCTGATACTCGTCAAGGTTTTCTTCTTGAGCTGTTCTGGTGGACTGACGCGACACACGTCTCTTCTCCTTGGAGTCAGCGCGCTCCACGTCGCTGCCTCGGCCTTGGGACATCGTTCTTCGATAGTTCCCAAAACTGTGCTGCGGTATTCAATTGAGGAGTTCTATCTCTGCTCCCTCTTTCTTGTTCTAACGAAAGGAATTGAACGAAGGCCGAAAGGAAAGGGAACGATCAGTGAGGCGAACTGACCGTATAGCGGAGAATCTAAAATTCTGAGCCGCTAGCATCCTCTATTCGTACAGTACGATCTCTTAGTCCGGCATATAGAGAGCATGTCCTCACTCCCTGACTTGTTCAGTCATGCTGACGTAGGGGTGTTTTCCTGCAGCTTGAAGCGTAAATGTCTGGCGACAGAATAGGAGCTCTAGGACGAGGTCGAATTTCTCCGCGTATATAGACTGGAGACAATCGCCGGGAAGCGTCGACCAGTCGGACTGCCTTTGGAGGTTATTTGGTCCCATGGGTGGATGGAAACCTATCCTAACGTATCCTAAAGTATAAAGTGTTGTGCTGAGCGACCAGATGAACCTTCCCAGCAATCATCGACCGCCAACGCCAGGAACGCATCAAATCCGGTTCCTCAGGATATGCAGCAATTAACTCTTGGCGGACAAGCTAGTCTGGGTAGAAGTACTGTACATGGTAACGATGCACAGCTAACGAGGGGTCAGAGCTAGTGGTGAACTTGTGGAGACGGTGACGTAGAAATCAAGTGAGCTTGGTGGCCCGTGGGGCGATGGATGCTATCAAGGCCACGGATCCGGGGTTACGGGGAATCTCACTGCTTTTTTTGGCGTTTGAGCGTCCTCCCGGATGTTCCGGGCTTCAAGAAACAGAGGGGCGGACAACACCTTGATACTACATAGCGCCATGGATCGAGTCTTGAGTTCTTGACTTTGGGATCCGGATAGCCCAGTAATGTCGACGTGCTAAGATGAAGCTTTTCCTGAGACACTAAGAATCATACTTCGGCGCTGAATCTTAGTGCAATTCTTCCATCTGCCGTGATATCTAACCGTTGCTTAATCTGTCACGATGCATATATACTTTCATGGATACCTTTTATACCTATCGCAATATTCGTGGTCTCTATCGTTTGTCTTGAATCGTCAAATCAGCGCAAGAAATAGCCCAATGATCCTTGAACAGGGAAGAAAGAGACCATTTACCCAGCTAGGATAGCGACATTCTAACTGTATTAGACTTTGAGTTTGGGGAGACCTAGCTGGTTCAAAGCATCGTCGCTTGGTAGGTTAGATGTATCTCGACGGTTGGGTGAGCCATATGCAGTAAACATCTGTGTGAGGATCTCTCGGAATGGCAGGTAATGATCGTCACTTCAGTGTCACGGATCTGCTCCCGCGTACATATATCGCTGGACAAACAGATCTCAAACCATTTATTAAATTAGGACATACTAAACTCGTCATATGTCCATCAGGGCTGTCGATGTATGAGCCGTGCTCATCCGGGTCGGTTACTTGGGAGAGTGCTTCGGTTTCGCTCCATGTAATGCATTACGAGAGCTTCAAAATAAGTTTCTCTTTTCTCATCGCCAATGCACTGCACTGGGGTTGATCCAGTTCGTCTTTCTTGTGTGCAACCAAATGCAATTATGTTGCTGTTAGCCGATCGAAGCTTCACTTGCGGCGTAGAAGACTTGAACGGCGGCTGTACAGTGCTGGCGCCGTCACCAATTTCCCATCTATATCTGAACAAGAAGTGAGGTGGACAGTACTGAACGGTTTGCTTCGTGGGCCCAGACACATTTAAATAAATGTTGGACAGCATCAGGATGTAGCAGGCACCAGACGTTTTCATCGGCGGTGTCGCGGCAGCGGGGAAAGAAGGAAGCTGTGCGACGCGACTTCCTTATTCACTGACGAGAGACCGAGATAGCTCTTCTGTGCGACGTCGTGGAGGACACCTATGTGTTCTATACAGACATCCTGAGCAGCATCAGCGATCGATCGGGCGGCCGAGTCTCTGTCGATCGACCGCCTCGAGTCCCACTGCCGGTCGAGATCTGCCGTTGAACCGTCATCAGCCAACTTCACGATATTAGTATTCTTAAACCATGGCCCTCCCAATCCTAGATGTCAAGGTGAGCTGCAGAAATCACGTCGTCATGATGCGTACGACCCTAACTCGATGGCTGCGCAGCTCCTTACCACCTTGGTGGCCGTTTCGGGCTCGGCTTTTGTCCTGTACCGGCTCCTCTCGCCCTGGATCATCACCCCTTCTCTTCCGCGGCTGTGGCACCCGTTTCGCAAGGGGAAAGCAGAGGTCTTGTTTAAGGACGTTGTGAAGTACTCCGAGGATGTGGTCCTGGACCATGAACGGGGTGTTGCGATCATCAGCTCCGACGCAAATCGGACTCGATGGAACACCGTGATGGTAGGCATCTATTCCGCCATCGCTACCCGTTTTGGATAGACATCCAGCGACACGGGACTGACATGTCTTCAGGGTCCATTAAAAGATCCCAATCCAAGAGGCAGTTTGCACCTGTATGACTATGCGTCCACAGGGGCCATTCGAAAGGTGCAGCTCGTGGGATTCCCTGAAGACGCGGATTTCCACCCACTCGGAATCAACTTCTTTCGGGCCGCTGGGGACGACCGGACGAGGCTCTTTATCGTCAACCACGAGCGCACGGGGAGCAAAGTAGCCGTCTTTGACCTCGACTACGAGAAGGCGGAGGCTCATTATGTCTTGTCGATTTCTGACGGCGACTGCAACATCCTGTCTCCCAACGCCGTTGCCCCGGTCTCGTACACCTCCTTCTACGTCACCAATGACCACTACTTCATCAGGAGAAAGAATCCCATCCTTTCGATGGCAGAGACGGCCTTGGGGCTCCCATTTGGTTGGGTGACCTCTGTTGACTTCTCTGGCGAGAGGCCGACCTTCACGACCGCCGCGAACAGCATCGCCTTCGCCAATGGCATCGTGGTCACCCCAACAGGCAAGCAGGTGATCGTTGCGTCTGCGAGCATGAACTGCGTGTTCATTTACGATCGTGACCCGGCCACGAATGCGCTCTCAATCGATCGCGAGAAGGTCTTCCTGAACTTCCACCCGGACAATGTCAGCTTCGATGACTCTCTCGACGTGACGGATCCTACAGTGTTCGACGAGGACGGCAAATTCCTCAGAGGGGTCGTCGTAGGAGGCGCTCCCGCCGCTGCAAAACTTTTTGCCATGGCGCGAAATCCCGAGGCTTGCAGGGCACCTTCGATTGTTGCGGAGGTGCGAGCGGGCAGCGGAAGAGATCCAGCACCTCTTGCAGCCGGCCCATCAAGGAACAAATACTATGCACGTACCTTGTATCAGAGTGAGTTTGATTTGTGATAATGATGTATTTACTGCGTTTGAACCGGTCTAATGATGTTGCCTTCCAGGCAATGGGCAGCACTTTCCTTCCAGCACGGCTGGCGGGATGGACTCCAAGAGGGGTCGTCTTATCGTCTCGGGACTCTACGCTGATGGCATTCTTGATATCTCCTGGGACCCTAAAGAATCCCTAGAGTAGGGTATTATTCCGAGCATTATTATGGGGAAAAGAGCCACGACCCTGTGGTATTCGACGTCAAGCGGCGGCGCCTTTATTTTTACACTCCTATCGATACCCTTGACAAAGATATTCATACCCCGCTAGTCTCTTTCGCAGACAAGAAACCTCAAAGAGGAAGTTAGAAATTGAAGCCAACAAATTGAGCCTCATCATTCAATCATTGCAAGATCTCAAGACAAATTGGTTTTTCATATCCATCCCGATCATCCTACCATTGGCTCAGTCATGGCCATCACGACTCTGGATACTACTTCTTCTTCCCCCCCTCCCCCCCCCTACATACTTGTAGCCCCCAACCCCGAAGGATGCACCGCCGGACCTCCAAAACCACCCCCGTTATGCCTCTCTACTGGGTTATTCTGGCTCCAAGCGTCAGTTTCGGAAAGCAGAGGTCTCGCATGGTTTTCGCCTCCGTTTGCCTCTTCTCTGACCTCACTATTTGCTTCCTCGTCGCGGTCCGAGTAGCCGATCATTCTCGGATTCCTTCCGTCTATGCCCATACGCTGATGGTCGTCGGTTTCTTCGTTGATGTCCAGGCCGTTCATCCAGGGTACACGGTGGCGGGTGTAGAAGAGTCCGATCTGATAGAGATATCATGAGTATGATAGAAAGGGGACTATAAAAACACGAGAAAATTAAAATCCGAAACGAACCTTAACAGCCAACACCACCGCCGCCGCGACGAACACCATCCCCGCAACCCGCTGCTCCTCCCCCCTCCACAACGCTAGACAACTCCGCCCGTACCCGAACCGCCTCTCGCACTCGTCGTCCCCGTACCCCTTACTTCCATCCTTGAACGGCCACGCCCGGTCATGCACGCTCCGCAGCCCGCAGCACCGCAGCCCGTCTTGGATCGCGCGGATCGCGCGCTCGTTCTTGCGGTGGAAGTATGCCTGCCACTGCGTCTCGAGGCGGCAAATGAGCACGTCCCCGGGGACGAGGTAGGTGAGGGCGAGGGTGGCGATGGCGGTGGGGAGGATGGTGAGGAGGGCGTTGAGGAGGGGAACTATGAGAGATGTATAGAGTCTGTTCCGGGTTGGGGTTGAGTTCTTTTGAGCAGCGGCGGCTCTGCTGCTTCCGGTTCGGGTTCGGAGGAGGAAGGAGGATATTGATGGTGAGATTGCGAAGAGGAGGAGTGGGAGGAGTGTCCCCATTGCCGGGAGGGCGGTGGGTAGAGGGAGGAATAGGCTGCTGGTGGTGTGCCAGGCGATACTGGGTGGTTTTGATATATGTGTTAGCTTGGGAGGTATCTATCTGCTTGAAGGTCTGTTTTTTATGTATGCGTTCAGGATATAGGTAATGTAGAGATAAAACTTACACGCTGAGGACGAAGGAGAGAGCTCCGAGCTGTGTTCATGTATCGTTCTCCAAAGTTAGTGCACATATTTCAGCCCCCGACCGGGAGTGTCCATATAGGTATGATTTGATGCTGAGAGAGATGAGGAGAGTGCTCCATACCGCACCCAAAACCCCAAACACCACCGTCTTCGAGGAGTAGCGCATGCTGACACCGACAGTGACCGACAGAACAACTGACGGAGTAAAAACCAAGCGGTAGATAAGGTAGGTAGGAATCCAAGTAGGTAAGCAGAAGTAGCTTCCAAGGTCGAACGATGTACTGTCCCACCCAGTAAGCACTTAATTCAGATAAGTGCTAGGTATAGATTAAAAGCTGCTCAGTAGGCAGTCTAATTGAGAACACAACTCCGCAACTCAACACAACTCAACACAAACTCACTAGAAGCCCTTCCTTCTTTCTCCTTCTCTTTCTTCACTCGGTGTGATTCATCAGTGGAAAAAATATTTGAAGACAGACAGGACCGAGGTCAAGACTCAAGAGTCAACAAGACTTAACCATGCCGATATTGAGCGGGGTGCGTGCGATAGATAAAGAATCATGCCAAACACGCAAACAAACGCGCGCGGGGTCAGTGGTCCGGGTCGTTTCGAATTAGCCCGATTCGACAGGGCATACAACTAGCTACGCATGCATCGATGTCATGGATCCATTCGAGATCCCTGTCCTGTTTCAGTAATGCAGAGGGCTCGTGTCATTGGCGCCTGCGGCGGGAGCTACATGCACTGTATTCCGTACATGGGCTCTGCATCATTATCATCATTATCATCGTTATCACTTTCATCGTTAGGGGGTGATGCTGTCGTTGTATTTAGTAGAGATTGAGCTGTATTCTGCAGGAAATAAGCGGTTGCCGCGATGTGGTTGTGGTTTGTTTGCATCCTTAATCCTCGCTTCCAATTCCTTCTGAGTTGTCCTGTCATATGTTCGGGAGGATTATTTCGGGGCTGAGGATATGTACTATAGAATGGAGTGGTCCTAGACCATCCATCTACCCGCTTCCTGCATCATTAGCAGGTCCGCTGCAGGGCTCTACGGAGTGAGTATATGCCCGCATCCGAGATCTCAATCAGTTCCGTCAAAAGAATGTACTGTACTGGGCCATGCGTACTTAACTAGCACTGTTTCGGGAAACAGCATGGCGGTGAATTCTACTGTACGATAATAGCAAAAGAATCTCCTAAAATAGTCATGGACAGGTGAAAGGAGGGGATGGAATTCAACATCTATGGAGGATACTGCCCTATAGGGCTTTTAGGAAGCTCCTGTTCTTCATCACTCTCGATCGCTTCGCCATAGGTAGCTAGGTAGCTCGTCATGGATCAATCAGTCTATCATGAAGTCACTCTATTTGATTGATATTCTTCAGATGGGTATAGAGAGATAAGGAGAGAAGAGAAGAGGTTGCGGTAGCGCAGCGCAGCGCAATGCAGGTAGTTGACCTTCCTGTATTGAGTTTTCATGTCATTAAGGGTGGTACGGGGCCGGGGATGAAAGATTATATCCAATATCTAACATAGAGGCAGAATAGGAGTCTGCAGCGACTCTATTAGATGAATATCTCGGATGAGCTTACTTTTAGATAGTATGTTGAGCAAACGATCGTTTATCTCTCGAATACGGAACTAATCAGAGGATGGAAAAGTGAGTTTTTATTCTGTTGAGTGGATAGTCTATCCCCAAATGCAAACATAACGTTCCCAACATATCTCTTTCGTATCTTCATTCATTCGAATCTTTCCCACAGGCGTTGTACCTGTGTGAAAGTCATGCATTCACCGACCTGTCCGCAACACCGTCCATTGTTCGATTATTTGCCGGTCTTGCCGGTAGGAATGTTGAAGAAAACGGCCGGCTTGCCGGGAGCATAAGGCCGGTCGAGCCTGTAGTAGCCCTTACGCTCGAACTGGATGATGTCTCCCTCCTTCAGCCCGGCGACGTTGCAGTCAGCCACAGCGTCTTCCCTGAACTCAGTCTTGGGGTTCAGGAAGTCCTCGAGCTTGTCTTCCTCCTGCAGAGAGTCCTTGGTAAGGAGGTAGTCAAAGTCGACAAGCTCCACAGGGACCAGCTCCTGGCCTTCAGTTGATAGCCAAGTGATCTTCTTGTCGGTCTTCTTGACATCACCCTGCAGGTGGAGCTCGAGATCGAGCTCGGTGATCGTGTCGCCCGAAGTGTGGATCTTCCGGACAAAGGCGTTACCCCAGTTCATGAGGGTAATCTCCTCATCCTGCTTGAAGGACTTGGCGTCCTCCTGCTCGAGGACGATCGAGCCGCTGTAGACGACCTTCTTCAATCCGACATCGGGGTTCTTGGCGTGCTTTGGCTTGTCCTCAGTGAAAGCCGCGGCAGGCGCACCCTTGACAGTTGCCTTGACGATATCCTTCTTCAGAATGGCAGTGTGGCGTGGTGCGACAGGGTCAATGTACTTCTTGTTGGTGGCCCAGATAAGGGTCCAGTCAAGGTTGGTGATGTTCTTGCTAGGACCCTGCTTGAGAATGAACTCTCTCAGAGCGGGAACGGTCATACCACGGCGGCGGATACCGCGGATGGTCGGGAAGCGAGGGTCATCCCAACCCCAGACAACCCCAGACTCGACAAGCTTGGTGAGCTTTCTCTTGGACAAAAGCGTCCGGATGAAGTTCATGCGCGCAAAGTCCCAGACCTGCACGGGGCGAAGCTTGAGAGCATCAAGCATCCACTGGTACTGTGGGTTCCGGTCGCGGTACTCAATGGTACGAAGAGCGTGGGTGACTCCCTCAATGGAGTCGACGATGGGGCAGGCAAAGTCGTAAGTTGGGTAGATCTTCCATTTGGTCCCAGTGCGGTGGTGAGGCGCAGGGTTGCAGCGGTAGATGACCGGGTCGCGCAGAGCCTTGTTGGGGTCATCAACAGAGATCTTGGCACGGATGCACCACCGGAGACCCTCTTCGGTTCCCTTCTTCATCTCCTCGAAACGTGCAAGGTTCTCCTCGACGGTTGCATCGCGGCGCTTGCTAGGAATTCCCTTCATTCTCTGTGCACCCATAGTCTCCTTGTCAGTATCATCGGCGTACGCATTGCCATCCTTGATCATCTGAATGCAGTACTGGTAGAGTTCCTCGAAGTAGTCGCTGGTAAAAGTAGTCTTGTCTGGCTTGATACCCATGAGGGCCAGATCCTCGATAATGGCATCCTGGAACTCTTGCTTCTCGTTTGAAGGGTTCGTGTCATCGAAGCGGACGATGAGGGTACCGTTGTACTTCTCATGCGCGAAATAGTCGTTCAGGAGAGCAGCCTTGGCGTGACCGATGTGGAGATAGCCCCTAGCAATGGTCAATTGATTGGATTCGAATATGCTATCCGGGCCCAAAGGCAACACTTACGAAGGCTCTGGCGGGAATCTGGTCACAACGCCCTTTTCGGTATTCAAAAGCGCGATATCATAGCTGCCGCCCTCCCTGGACTTGGCGGCCTTCTTCTCCCTGGCGGCAGCGCTTAGGGTCTCGACTACGGCAGCGGCCCACGGGCACAGCTCCTCCACGAAGTTGTACCAACGAGACAAGTTGAGCAGAGACCCTTTCTTGATCGCGCCGACTGCTACGCGGTTGCCGCGCAGAGCACCCCAGATGGCAACATCGGGAGCGGAGAGAGAATATCCGACAATGAAGGAACGGAGGGTAAGGTGCTTGTCAAGGCGCTGCAGGTGAGGCTCGAGTGCCTTGAAGTCGAGGGGAGCGAAAGAATCCAGCTGCGACAGCCAGGAGTCCTCCTAGAGAAGTTATTAGACGAGCTGAATTCAGCACACGCGATATCTTAGGCATGTTATACCTGCTTCTCATCCTTGCCCTTGAGGAAAGGGTAGGTCGCCCGCAACTCCTTAATTGCGTTTTCGGTGCCATAGACAGGACTGCCGCCTGCTCCGGTGAACTGGACGATTGCCTTGTCTCCCTCCTGGAGGAGAGCAGTGTCTTCGTAGCGGATGTTGATCACAGGGCTCGGTCGTGCCTCATTGACCGAGGTCGCGATGAGCAGAACGGGGAGCAGAGACGCATGGTGGGCCCGGAGTGCGACCACAAGCTGAGACTGCGCCATGATGGACGGTAGCCGCACCCAACAGAAGAATTCAATTCAACAATGATTCACTTTCCTGGAAGAGAAAAAGAGGGCCAACTTGTCCGGAGGGGCTTTTGTCGCGACGGTCCCGCCTCCCCGCGCTGACTCACCACCCTCCGCCGCCGGCGCCACGTTGTTCCGTCCGCTCCGAACGCTCTCGGGCAGAAAACATTCGAGGCCTGGAGACATCCCCTCTCGCCATCGCCGACCCCATGGCATCCTCCAGCGCGTTTTTGCCCGCGGGGGCGAGGGGCCTGATTGCCGCATGCCGGTCGCCCCTCCGCCAGAATGCCCCAATTGCTCCCTTCCTCTACCCGCTCCACCAGCAGCAGGTCCGGGGCGCGAAAAGTAATCCGCAGGCCAAGAGCAAGAAGTCCACCAAGAAGAAGGAGAAGGGTGCCCGAGAATACAAGCAGAAGGATCTCAAGAATATTCAACAATTTTCTCTCTGCGATGCAATGAGGTATGTACCGGCCACATGACTTGCGGGATGTGCTGCGCAATCGCTAATTGGATTTCCCCGTCCAGGTACATCCGCGCATTCGAAGTTGGCCGGGAACGCACCGTCTCGAAATACGAGGTCCACATCCGATTGAAGACCAAGAAGGACGGTCCCGTCATCCGCAACATGATCAAATTCCCCCATGCTGTCCAGACAGAGTCCCGAATCTGCGTCATCTGTCCGCCGGGATCCAAGCACGAGAAGGAAGCCAGAGAGGCTGGCGCGGTGCTGGTCGGAGAAGATGAGGTCTTCGAGGCCGTCAAGGCCGGAAAAATCGAGTTCGACCGGTGTCTCTGCCATCCCGACAGTGTGGCCGCGTTGAACAAATCCGGATTGGGTAAAATCCTCGGTCCCCGGGGCTTGATGCCCAGCGCGAAGATGGGCACAGTTGTCGAAGATATCGGCACGAGAGTACAGATGCTGCGTGGTGGTACGGTCTACAGAGAAAGGGATGCAGTTATAAGGCTCCCCATCGGACAGCTCGGCTTCTCGCCCGAGCAATTGCGGGATAACCTCCGCGCCACCATCGAACAGGTCAAGAAGGATTGCGCCGGCCTCAGCGATCGGATCACGAAGGAGATCTACGAGGTGGTAAGTTTTGGATCTCTGCTTGCAGCCGTGAAGTGGCAGGGCAGCTAACAGGCGACAGGTGCTGAGCTCCACCAACGGCCCCGGCTTCAGTTTGAATGGTGACTTCAGATCCGAGAACTCCCCCGATTCCGCGGCTTTGACAGGATTGTAGAATAGTGTTTCTATAGATTATGTCATATCTAGGTACAGCATGGCGTACTCATGGTATCATGATGGAATTACTCTTTTGGCACAAGCCCTGAACTCCGTCCCTATGCCGTTAATAAAAACCCACTAGAAATGCCCAACTCAAATCTTCAATTGCTTCAGCGCAGAGACTGCGCCAGCCTCCTCGCCCATGAGGTCGTAGAGACGCATGACCTTGAGCATCCTTGCGTCGCGCCTCTCACCGGCCTGTCTGGCCTGGTTGAGGGCCGTATTCAGATCCAGCAGCAGGGTAGACTTGATCTTCAAGAGACGCGGCTGCAGGCTGGCGAGGAAGGGATGCTTATCGCCTATCTGTGCGCATCGCATCTTGATGTAGACGTACTTCTGGACATGGCGTTCGAGCCGTTTTAGCGACACGAGGGCGGCCGTGTTCGAGTCGCCTGCAAGCTCCTCGTCGCTGTCATCGGTCTGGCTGTCGAACAGGTCCGACTCCGCGTCCGACTCGGCGGCATCTGGAGCCGGCCTGGTCGCTTCCGCGATCATGAGCCTCTGCTCCAGCTCTTCGATACGCTCCGCGACATCCAGCAGGGCCTTCCCGAGGTTCGCCTGCGCCCGGAGTCGTTTCTTCTCGTTCAGGAGAGACTCGACCTCCCTGCGCCGCGCCTCCACCTTGTCCCTGATGGCCGCGACGTCTCTCTGGAAGCCCAGCAGCCCGACGCGGACTTCCTCGACCTTCTCCTCGCCGCCCTTGAGGGCGCTGCCCAGCGACAGGAAGTCCTGGTAGTTCTCGTTGACGAGGTCCAGCAGCTCCTTGTTCAGGGCCTGGCTCAGGTCGCGCAGCTCCTGGCGCAGGTCCTCCAGCGTCTGGTGGCGGTTCGAGAGGGAGGCCAGGAAGGTCGCCGGGTCGAAGTCGGGCGCGAGGAACGCGGAGCGCGACAGAGGCTTGGGGAAGGGCAGGCCGGACGTGCCCTCGTCGAAATCGGAGCCCGAGTCGTCGGAGTCGCCAAACTGCGGGATCAGACGGTCAATGGACGGGCGCACACGACGGGGAAGAGGACGGGACGAGACGCAGACATACGTAGAAGCGGTCCATGGTGGCCGGCGGTGGCTGTCGCGCTCAGCGGCGCGGTGTTGTCGAGACGAGGTGTCTGGATGCCTCGCCGGTCTGGCGGCGTCTCGTCCTCTTCCCCTCCGGTTCTCCCACCGCTAGGCGCTTGCCAACGCACACCTCGCTGCATCTCGTCGACCGATCATCTTCAGCAGCGTCAGACCCGGGATGCAGCGGCCGTGACGATGCAGCCCGGCATGCGCGCTGCCCCGTGAGCCAATGTAGGTCAGATCTCGCGGTCCTCGCACCGGTCCCGGCTCATTGTCCGCAGGTTGCTCGATTCCTCATCTCCTTTTCTGCCGCAACGATCATCCTGCCAGCGTCACTGGCGGCGTGGCTTTGTCCTCCCAGCCCCCCGCGCGCCGTCTCGCTGTCCTCTGCCTCCCTCGCCGTCGCCCGACGCGCGGTTTGGACTCCCTGTCCTGGGCCTGCCTCTCGCCTGGACAGGACCGCGCCGATACGCTGCTGCTGCTGCTCGATGAGATGGACGCCCGGTCAGGCATGCCGACCCACCTCGAGGGCCTTCGTCTGTCCTCCTCGCTGCCTCCCCAGCAGAGCTGGCCGCGTCTCTCGCCGTCCTACCCCTCCCCCGCCGCGGCTGCGACACCCGTTGCATTCCAGACACAGACACAGACTCGGACACAGACTCGCCCGCCTCCCTGCGAGCCCGCCGTCGACGAGTCGCTCCTGGCCCGTCGTACCACCGCCCTCCGCCAGCTGAATGGCAATTCCAGGCCTCTGTCGCGGAAACATCGCCCGTCCAAGTCCAGTGGCAGCCGCTCGTCGACGCTGGCATCGCAGCCCGTGCTGGTCAGGGCCTACTCCCCCGCCGAGACCGATGAGACAGCACCGTCCTCCTCCAACATGCCTCACCGGCGATTCTCGCTCGCAAGCGGTTCCGGGGCGCAGCAGCAGCAGCCCGCTCCCGAGCTCCCTCCGGTCCAGGATTTCAGCATCGAGGGCATTCTACGGGCCATTGAGCCCGATATCCGGAGCACGATAGATCAGATCGCGGAGATCTGCGGTCGGAGCAGGCTCAGCCTGGCGAACGAGTACGGGAGCCATATCGCTCCCTTGGGAGAGATTCGCGCGCCCCCGGGTGGTCTCTTGACCGTGGAGGAGGCGAGTTCCAGCCACGAGAGGCTGGTTGATGAAAATGTCGTCATCGTGGACGATGACAACAGCTTTCTGGACGGACGAAGCCACTATCGGACGTCCAGCTACGGCCTGCTGGACCACCTCCGCCAGGCCGCGCATGCCATGGGATACCAGTCCGACATGCCGGACGGATCGTCGATGCAGGCGCTGCCTGATACGCCGAGATCTGCGGCTGTCACGAACCTGATGCTCGATCTGGATCCCGGAATTCGGCCTTGGACGATTACAAGAGAGGTTATATCGAAATCCAAGGCCAGCAGCCGGGCTCTCCTCGGGCAGACCGACAAATCTGCACACAGATCCGCAAAGGATCAACTTCAGAACATCACGACGCCGGCCGTCGTGACCGAGATACACCTCGACGCACGGGCAGACGCGTCTTCCTGGCCGTCTGTTCCTCCTGATTCGCCACTGTCTTCTCATGCCAGCTCGACGCCCAGGGCAACTAGATATCCCAGCGTCGGGAGCTACCCCTCTCGGCTATCCTCCCGAGACAGATCCTTTTTGCCCGATTTTCAAAATCTGCTGTCATGGCTCAAGGGAGCCGCACAGGGGTCAGCGCGGGGAAGTCGCAAAGACAGTCCTCGGCCTCCACAGTCAGCGGAGATGAGGTTGCGCGCGATGCTCCAGCGGCAGAATGCGCATCTCGTCCCCACGAACGGGCGGGGTATTCCGGTCCGTGCGGTGTGAGGGCTAGATGTAGTGGTAAGTTGCTCGGTAGGTGAGAGGAGTCGTCGCGGCTCTGTTTATATTCCATTCTCCATCTTCCGCCACGTTGGTGATTATGTATCCGGTTACTTATCCAACTATTTATTTCTTGGCCGTTCTACGGTAGCGGGAAGAGTCGTTTTGTCTGATAGTGGGCGTTGACTGAACCCTGGGTCATGACATTTCTGCAATTTTTTGTTCTTGCATGTCTAATGAGTGACGAGTCTCCGACAATATATGCATCTATGAGGATCTAGGGTGAGGCTTCCTTTTCCGTTATTCTTGTGTTGGGGTTTTTTGGGTTTTGGTTTTTGCTATGACTTGCTACGAGTGAGGTCTCAATGGATGAACGAGTGACGAATGTGTCAATTGATCATGTTGCTCGAAACATCTTTTATTCATCTATTCTTTTGGGATAGTCATCTCAACATATTCTCCACCGTCCAATATTTCCACTCCATGTGACATTAGCTAAAATGGATCTTTGCGTCCTGAGCCTCCCAATCCTTGGAGACATTTCGACCACCACAGGCAATGCAGATTTCCCGACAGTTCTCATCATGCCCGAGATCTAAACGCAAATATGCAAACACATAAAATGAACCAAAGAGCCCGTGGTATAAAACAACCGCCCAAAAAAAAACACACTCATAAACATGGCCCTGAGGAAATGGAACAACAAAGAACAAATGCATGCAGACACAGAATAAGGGAATCAAGACGAATCAATCACGCACTCCCACTCTCCGCGGCCGCGGCCGCGCCCACGCCCTCGATCTTCTCAATCAGCGTCCTGGCAAACCCCTCAAAGATGGGCAGCGACGAGCAATCCTTGTACTTTTCGACCAGCGGCCTGGTATCTTCCGGCTCTTCCGCCCTTGCCCCGTTCCTGTTCGTGGCCTCCTCCTCAATATCGCTATCATCCGGATCAACCTCCATCTTTCCCTCAACCATCGCCCCAAACTTGACATCCACAGGCACAGCCCCCAGAAACGGCACCGCCATCTCGTCCGCCATGACCTTGCCCCCGCCGCTGGAGAACACGTTGCTCACCTCCCCGCAGCACGGGCACGCGTAGCCGGACATGTTCTCGATGACGCCCAGCACGGGGATGCGCGTCTTGGCGCAGAAGTTGATCTCCTTGCGCACGTCGGACGTGGCGACCGCCTGGGGCGTCGTCACGAGCACCGCGCCAGCTAATCGGGGCGGGCGAGACGCAAACCCCGCGGTAGCAGCAGGGGATGCAGAGGTCGTGGAGAGGGTCAACATCTGCTCCGCGAGCGCGATATGCTCGTCGCTCGTCCCCGGCGGCGTGTCGACGAGCAGGTAGTCCGTCTCCCCCCACAGCACGTCCGTCAGGAACTGCCGCACCATGGCTGTCTTCTTGGGGCCGCGCCAGATGACGGCGTCGCCACGGTCGCGGAGGAGGAAGCCGAGGGACATGCACCGCAGCGAGCCTCGACCCGTGCCTTCGTCGGCGGGGTGAACCGCCACGGGCAGCCACCCCCCGGGCGCCTGCGTGATCTTGGCGTCCTCGAGCCCGACGAGCCGCGGGATCGACGGGCCCGTGAGGTCGACGTCGAGGATGCCGACGGACCGGCCCTGCAGCGTCAGCGCGAGGGCGAGCTGCAGCGTCACGGAGGACTTGCCGACGCCGCCTTTGCCGGAGAGGATCTGTTTTTCATTGTCATTATCATTGTAGATGTTAGAGTAAAACGAAGGATATTCTTGAGGAAGTTTTTTTTTTTTTTTTTTTTTTTTTTTTTTTTTTTTTTTTTTTTTTTTTTTCATGGAAGATAGAGGAGTTGATTCAATTGGGGCGATGTGATCAATAGTAGTGGGTGGGCAAGCAAAGCGAAGCAAGCAAAAGCAAGCACAGCAAGTTGAGATGAGAGAGAGAGAGCGGGCGTTCGATCGATAGACAGACATCTAATCGATAAGGGCTCGGAGAGGAAGAACAGAATAGGGCAAGATGAGAAGAACTCACCAATACGATGTTCTTGACCCCGTTCAGAGGCATTCTTTTTCCCGTCCCGTCTTTCCCGTCTTTTTTTTCTTTTTCCTTGTAGAGCAAGTACCCAGGTAAAGAACAAGAAGACGGGAAAGAAGCGAGATCAGCGGAGATCCAGAGCCATGATGGTGTTTGCTCCGAATTACTAAAGACAGGCCTCTGCCGGCGGGCGGTGGCGGGGCGGGGGTCCGATCCCGGGGCTGCTAGCCTAGCCTCCTCCACTGGCGTCATCACTTCCGCGGGGATCCCTCAAAAGGGGTACTTGATTACCAAGCAACGGAGAGAAGTGGGGGAAAAAAAAGCAAAAGCTATAACAGTGGAATGAATACGATGTGGCTTATTTTCCAATCTAGGAATATCACTATTTCAGGAATAATAAACCGTATGGAGTAGAGAGGGTTCTATTCACGTTTTCTTTGGTCACGGAGAGGGCTTCATGCAGTAAATGCCTAGACAGAAATGATATTATAAATAAATAATAAATACTCAAGTCACCAAAGAGGGCCTTTACAAGGTGCCGAAGTATATATGCTAGGAGATCTCCACGATGAGCTCCGTGCTATCTCCTCCACCTCATAAAGGCCATCACCACCCTAAACAGCAGCGTGTACAGGAACAGCTTCCACCCCGTCGCGTGGAGCATGGAGATGGTCCACCGCGACGAGCGGATCGCCGCCTTCGAGCGAGGCACGCTCTTCGCGTCGTACGCCCGCAGCGCCGCGTCCAGCGGACCCGGCCGGCACAGCTGCTCCGCTAGCTCCCACCCGTCGAGCAGCGCCATGTTGGCCCCGTTGCCCGCGAACGGGCTCATGGCGTGGTTGCTGTCGCCGATGAAGATGATGGGCGGGCTTCCCGGGGAGGCAGAGGTGGCCGATACCGCGCGTTCGTGTTTGAATGGCTGCTTGTCCATCGCGTTGAAGAGCATCAGCGTCGTCGGATCCGTGGCGCGGACGAGGGTCTGGAAGGGTTCTGAGAACTGACTGCCCCTTTCCAGGGCTTCCGTGAGCAGAGACTGGACTTGCTCCTCGGAGAGAGGATATCTCATCCTCTCGCGCGGCTGGTCCGTCAGGTAGCTCACGGACCAGAGCGCGCTCCTGCTGTCGACCGGCGAGACGAACAGCCCGACGCCGCCGCCGCCCAGGACAGCGCCCCAGTCGCGGTCGACGGGCCGGGGGACCGCTTCGTGGGAGTCGAATCGCGAGGTCGCGGAGATGCAGACGGCGCCGGTGAAGGACAGGCCGTCTGCGGGTCGCAGTTGGGTTCGGATCTTGCTGCTTGCGCCGTCGGCCGCGATGAGGATGTCGCATTCATCGGTGGTCCCATCTCCAAGGTGCACGCGGATCTTGCCGTCCGGAAGAGGCTCGACCCGTGTGCAGGGCCGCTCCCAATGCATAGTTGTATCTTTTTGTTCATATACAGCGTCGACCATGATCCGACGGAGAACGTCCCGCGCGATCCGCATGCCGTCAGCCGGCAGCTCCTTGTCCGAGGAGAGACCGCTATCACCCCGACTGATGCGCACGCTCAGAATGCTCCGCCAGGCCGTGTTCCACAGATTGAACGAGCCGTTCCCGGCGACGCTGATGCTGGCGCGGAGCATGCGTTCCAGGAGATTCAGTCGGTGCAGGGCCTGCATGCCGCCGGATAGACCATCGCTGCGGATCGAAAGTGAATATCCCTCCCGGCCGATGCTCGTCTCTTCCGTATCCCTCTCATAGATCGTCACGGAGGGGGGTTCATGTTTTGTTGAGGTCGGCCACTGCTTGCGCAGCGCGAGGGCGAACGAAAGGCCCGCGATGCCGGCGCCGACCACGATGATCTTCTTGCCCGCTACGACGGGCGGAGCGGTGTCACATGTGTTGGATGACATTTGCCCACCTCTCAGATGTACGCAGTCTCAGGCCGTCCGAGCAGATGGTTGGCGATAAACACATGCAGGCGGTCGACCTCCTTTCACTTCAGTGTCCGTAGCACTGCAGGAGTCGAGTTTTGCTCCTCCTTATTGACCTGAGCAGTCCTTTTTGCTGCTGCCTTGCGGCTGGTAGCCAATACGAGAATGTCGGAGCACATGGACGCGCACTGCATTCTCGTCCGGGCCGTCCCGTCTCCATCTTGACCCGAAACAGTTTAGTTGGATCGCAACACCCACTGTCTGAGGACGAGGGCAACGGACGGGTAGGAACAGAGCATTTTATAGGCCACCTCGATGGAGAGGTCGGAACGCACTCCCAGGTTGGGTATCAAGTTCCCTGTTGAGCAAGAATCCCTCTGTAGAAGCACAGCACCAGGGCAACACGGACCACCGCACCAGGCCTTGCAGCAGGTCCGCTGTCGCCAGAAATCACGGACTCAGCATCAGAAGGGAATCATTTGGGAAGGGATTGTATTGTCTGAGAAAGCACTCTTGCTGCTGCCATGTGGGATGGACCGTTCCATTCAGTCTGCAAGGGGTCCCGTGCGGGAAAAAGTATGTCCATGTACAGTACATGCCAGGAAAGAAGCAAGCTGACCGACAAAAGGCTGTAGGAACTGGGACAGGAGGGACAGAAAAGAATGCATGCCAGAGAATGCAGCCAGGGGATTTATCTAGGCAACGATAACCTCCTGAGGAGAGCTCCGAAAGCGAGTTCGATGGGTGATGTCGGTACCTTGGGTACTTTAGGGTGGCAGGACTGTGGATCGATGATCAGCTCCCACGGCTGCTGTCAGGCAAAACAGAACGGTAAAAGGAAGGAGGAGTGGCACAGGAGATCGTAGAGCCGGCCGAGCAGCATGTAACCATGACCACGAGTCATGTCGTACAACCTTGCAGAAGTCAAGAGGACACGGGAACATCTTCCCCAGCCATACACGGCATCCCGCACGTGGCTCCGTCGGAGAGGAGTCCGAGAGACGGCGGGGTGCGCGGGAGAGCATGGCTATAGCTGCAGATCTTATGCCGCGTCCACGGTCCCGTTGAGGGATTGTTGCGGTGAAAGATGGCTTCCCGCGGTCCCAGGGCAGCGGTCAGCGTCTGCCTGTGTTGTCCACGATCAAGTGGAGCGCTGACCGGGCGCCGCGGGGGCCGGGGAACGGCTGTTCGGGCAGGAAGGTGGCATGACCGGTGGAGAGGCGCGCGTCTGGGGCGCCATGCGTCGGGACGCGCCCGTGCCGCCGTCACCTCATGCGATGACGGCGTGATGAGAAGGGGGATCAACAGGGTCCAGCAGACCCGTGGGCCACGAACATCGTGCCTAGAATCGTTGACCTTCCAGTAGATCAGGCCCGCCGCCACCGTGCGTGATCCAGGCCCGGGGATGGCGTGACTGGCGGAAGAGGTTGCGGTGGAAGCGTCCCGGCACCCGGGCGGAAGCCCAGTCCTCGCCCTCCGGGACAGCTGATGCCTGTGCCCGCACCCTCTTTATTAATCCTCCTGTCTCCATCTTCCCTCCCTCCGACTTACTAGCATCCGTGCCACCACAAAGAGCCCTGGATCCTGCTGTGCTCTGCGAGCTCGGGCGTTCAGGCATCTCTCGCAAGGTCAGTTGTCCCCGAGCACCACCAGGCGGCCCCGCAGGCTCCCCACCCCGATGCAGGGCCTCGAGCACGGCATGCTCCACCGCCATGGCGCGCTCCGCCTCCTGGCCGATCCTCGCTTGCAATCGCCGAGAGAGATATATATATATCTCCTTGCCTGCTGACCTATATAGGTACATCCCAGAAGACACTTCGAACATTGCTTCTCCCAGAATACAGTTGTCCTTGAGCTTAGATCTTTCATCTCATCCTTGAGCGCTCCGCTGCTCCAACACTCCGCCTTTCATCAGCGCGCAACCACCATGAGCACGGTCGCTGCGCACCTCGTGCGGCCTTCGGTCCGCTACTTCTCGGCCCGCCGTCCGCGTCCGGACAGTCGCACCTCGCGCTTTGTCACCATGTCGTGCATCGTCTCCGCCGTGGTCCTGCCCTTTATTCCCCCGGCCATCGAGAGCTCCCGCGAGAAGAGCCAGGGCTATCCCAACCACAACAAGTAAGTTGACTCGATTCCTCCGGAATTTTCTTTCTTTCTTCTATCCCACCGGCAGTGTTACCACTCCCGGAGTGGAAAAAGAAAGACACATGGAATATATACTGACTCCGCGAGTGCTGTAGATCTCACCCGCCCCTCTGCTTCCATGCCCGCTAGTGTACCCCTACTACCAAACCTCTGATCTCCAACGAGGTTGTCCATATTACGACAGTCGGATCCACCCCGAATGCGCGGGATTCGCATGCTTAATTTCCCCAGGAGCATCAGCGTGGCACATGGTTTGACACCGCACGGCCACATTTCACAGAGCACGGAGTATCTGGGCGGCGTTCTGCTCGAGCGGCTTATCTTTCTTTGACGGTTGTTTGACACTCGATGCCACACATCTGGCAGAGAGTCCAGAAAGGCCCGGTAAAGGGTCATCTTGGATCGGAGGCCGGAAGTATTTCCAGAGCTGCTTCTGCTCTGACCAGGCCCATGCGGCCAACCAGTGGTGGAGGGCGAGGCTTTGTTTCTTACGTTGGCATAGATACCGGTGCAGCTCGACGCCGGATAATCGCATTCCTGCATACGGTCTATCGCACCAACCGGCGTTCCACGGGTGGGGGCTTGCCCGCATGGCGTTGTCGTCTTCCCGGGGCGGGACCCCTGGGGATCCTCCAAACCTGCCTTTCGGGCAGGAGCACCGGTGTCCTCCCGATCAACGTTGCAGACGCATAGAATAATCATCACAGTTATTATTGCCCATGACCAGCTGGTCTCTAATTTCTGCTGGCCGCTTACACAACCCGTAGGGTAGAGGCGGGGTGAGAAGAGCAGCGACCTCTTGAGGAAGAATCGATTTCCCGAACGCGGCATGAATGCATAGTATATGTACTGTACAGATGCGTCGTCAAGTCAATTAATCCAGTTAAACATAGCAGTCTATACATAGATCCGACTTCGGGGAACCTCCACGGAAGAACGGAATCCGGGGTCCATAATAGCCAACAACCTCTGTCCCTTCCTCTCCTTCAACGTCAACTAAACCGGTTCCCCTTCGGCGGCCGGAACGTCTCCGCAGCCTCGTACTTGGACTTCTCCAGCACCGTCTCGGGCTCGTGCCGCGTCGGCGCCGGGTCGCGGCTGGCCTCCGAGCTGGGCGACCCCGCGTCGTCCGCCCCGCCGGTGGCGGTCTTCTGGGCGATGGTTGCGCGTTTCAGGCTGGGGCTGTCCGACGGGGTCTGGGCCTCCTTGCGCTTGTGCTCGGCCTCCATGGCGGCCATCTGGGCCTTGCGCTTCATGTCGGCCTCATAGCGGGCCTGGCGGTCGGCGTTGATCTGCTGCTTGGCGAAGTAGTAGGCACCGCCGCCGGCTGGTGTGGACATGTCAGTTAGCTAACCGATCGGGAACCCGAGTTGAGCTGATAGAACGCAATTGAGAGCCAATTGAACACAGAGAAGGAGTACTTCAACTATAGAGGGATCCTTACCGATGCAGAGAGCGCCCCAGCCTATCCTGTATCATTGTAGAAAGAAAAAAAAATTCACGTCAGTCGTCGAGGTCCCATGTCTCCGAGAAACGTGTATCGGAGGTTCGATGAGGCTTCGGCTTACCAGGTAGATCGGATCTGCAGAGATCAGTAATGTCAGTGGATGTTCCAGACACAAATTCGTATCACGCTGCACGAGTAGACGTACCGTGTTCATTGTCGTGGACGGTGACAAACACTGTCAACGGGTCTTGCAGTTCGTCGGGTGAAGGAGAGAGAGGAATCGAGATCCAACAACAATAATACGTCAGGCTCAGTTGCTCTGGCCGGGCCAGCGGCCGGAGCAACCTTTTTACGTGCGGACGGAGGCCCGCAGGGCTGGCCAATCAGACGCGGGCCGCCCGGCGAGTCGGCGAACTCGGCGACCACCGCCGCACCCGGATCGGGCTGCGGCCGCTTTCAGCCACCCATATGGCGGTGCTGCTAAGGCTTAAGCTTATCAGCCTCAGGCGCTCAAGCTCCCGGGACTCGCAACCCTCACCTCTCTTGTTTCGACCTCGTCCTCTTCTTCCTTCGCCTCCAGCTCACTACTGGCCCCCTCATCCTCTGGGGCTGGTTGGTGCGGTTATACTCAGTCAGGGCATGACCTCGTTTTGATCCGCTCCTGGGAGGCGCTGGCAGCCTTATTTCTCTGAGCGTTCGTTCGTCGGGCCTCCAGCCGGCTTTCTCTTTATCATTTGCCACTTCGGGAAAGGGAGACGTTTTGGCTACGATGGCTCCCAAGCGCAAGGCAGCGGACGGTAAGAGGCGAATCTGCTACTCTAGAATTCTGGTTTGATGGAGAGAACTGACCTGGCTCAGGCGCTCTGGCGGACAGGGCCTCGAAACGGGCCACCCCCGTCCCGGATACGCCCCAGAGCATCGACAGCAGCGACGAGTACTCGGATTACGAGGATGACCCTACTGGGAAGGACGCCAGCTTGAAAGGTGGGACGGAGGAACATGCGATACTGAGAAGATCAGAATACTGACGTACGTCTGGCAGAGGTGGTCGAGAAGTTCGACCTCGAATCCTTCAGCAGGAACAAGCGCAGCACGGTCTCGAAGGAAGATCCCCATTTCGGCTACCGCGACTTCTCCTCCCTGCCTCTCAAGCCCGACCATGCCAACCGCCCGCTCTGGATCGATCCGCTGAAGGGCACCATCACCCTCGAGAGCTTCTCGCCGCTGGCGCCCCAGGCGCAGGACTTCCTGACCACCATCGCCGAACCCCTCTCGCGTCCCACGCACATGCACGAGTACCGGTTGACCGGCAACAGCCTGTACGCTGCGGTCTCAGTCGGACTGCTCCCGGCTGACATTATCAACTTCCTCGATCGGCTGTCCAAGACGCCGCTGCCGGACACGATCAAGTCGTTCATCATCGACTTCACCAAGTCGTACGGCAAGATCAAGGTCGTCCTGAAGCATAACCGGTACTATGTGGAGAGCACAGACCCCCAGATGCTGCAGATGCTCCTGCAGGATGAGGTGATTGGGTCGCAGATTGTGCAAGGGTCGGGAGGCATCACTCAGCAAGCTGCCCCGAAGATGGCCGGTTTGGTTATCCCCGGCACCAAGGATGCAGCGGGCGTCAAGCAGACCTCGGACCAGCAGCAGCGGAACGCGCCGGAGGGAGCGAACGGCAATAGCAATGGCGCAGCGCCGAAGGAAGACGATATCATCGTCACGCTGCGCGACGAGGATGACGATGATGACCAGGGCCAGGTCCACAGCTTTGAGATCCCCAACACCGCTGTCGAAGCGGTCAAGGCTCGATGCCAGGCGATGGGCTGCCCCGCCCTCGAGGAGTACGATTTCCGAAACGACGAGGTCAACCCCACGCTGGACATCGATCTGAAGCCGAATGCGCAGATCCGGAGCTACCAGGAGAAGAGTCTGAGCAAGATGTTCGGTAACGGTCGAGCCAAGAGCGGGATCATCGTCTTGCCCTGTGGTGCCGGCAAGACCCTCGTCGGGATCACGGCCGCCTGCACAATCAAGAAGGGCACGATCGTCCTCTGCACCAGCTCCATGTCCGTCGTGCAGTGGAGGAACGAATTCTTGCGGTGGTCGAATATCGATCCCGGTGACATCGCGATATTCACGTCCGACAACAAGGAGAAGTTCAAGAGGTCCACCGGTATCATCGTGTCGACCTACTCGATGGTCTCGCAGACACGGGCTCGGTCGCATGATGCGGAGAAGATGATGGAGTGGATACAGTCGCGCGAGTGGGGTCTGATGATCCTGGACGAGGTGCACGTCGTGCCCGCCTCGATGTTCCGAAAGGTCACGTCGGCGATCGCGACGCAGACGAAGCTCGGTCTGACCGCCACGCTGCTGCGTGAAGACGACAAGATCAAGGATCTGAACTTCCTGATCGGACCGAAGCTGTACGAGGCCAACTGGATGGAGCTGGCTGAGCAGGGCCACATCGCCAAGGTCCAGTGTGCTGAGGTGTGGTGTCCGATGACGACCGAATTCTACGCGGAGTACATGAGGGAGAAGTCGCGGAAGGCGGCTCTGCTCTACATCATGAACCCGAGGAAGTTCCAGGCCTGCCAGTATCTCATCGACTACCACGAGAAGCGAGGCGACAAGGTGATCGTCTTCTCGGACAACGTGTACGCGCTGGAGCGGTACGCGCTGAAGCTGAACAAGGCGTACATCTACGGCGGCACGCCGCAGAACGAGCGCATGCGCATCCTGGAGAACTTCCAGCACAACGAGCAGGTCAACACCATCTTCCTGTCCAAGATCGGAGACACCTCCCTCGACCTGCCGGAAGCGACCTGCCTCATCCAGATCTCCTCGCACTACGGCTCCCGTCGTCAGGAGGCCCAGCGCCTCGGCCGCATCCTGCGAGCCAAGCGCCGCAACGACGAGGGCTTCAACGCCTTCTTCTACTCGCTCGTGTCCAAGGACACGGACGAGATGTTCTACTCCTCCAAGCGCCAGGCCTTCCTCGTCGACCAGGGCTACGCCTTCAAGGTCATCACCCACCTCCAGGGCATCGAGAACATGGAGGGCCTCGCGTACTCGACGCCCGCCGAGCGCCGCGAGCTCCTGCAGGAGGTGATGCTGCAGAACGAGACCTCCGCCGAGGTCGAGCACGTCGCGGACGACCTGTTCAGCCAGCGCTCCGGCGGGCCCAAGGGCGCCAAGGGCGCGAAGAAGGGCGCTGTTACCGGCGTCAAGCGCAGCGCGGCGACCCTCAGCGGGCTTGCTGGTGGCGAGGACATGGCGTATATCGAGTACAACAAGAGCCGGAATAAGCAGCTCAAGGATAAAGTCGGGCATCATCCGCTGTTCAGGAAGCTGGAGCGCGAGCGGCAGAGGCGGAAGAAGGAGATGGAGGAGTTGAGGAAGGGGATGTAGCTTACATCAAAAAAAAATATTTCCCTTTTTTTATGTCCTCTTGTGTATTTGGGATTGGTTGGTGTTTTAATGGGGTTTTTTTTGATATACGAGTGTATACATATAGGCATATGTATTACAGATTGTGCTGTACCTGGGCGGGCGGGAGGTTTTGGGAGTTGTTGTTTCTATCTATCTATCTATCTATCTAACTAACGCTCAGATGAATGAACATGGCATAGAGCATATCATAGCATAGCACGGCATGGCATGGCAAGATGATGTCATGCGGGAAAACAAATTGGCCATGTCATAGGTAATGGATGCCGATGCTGAATTGATATGAGTGGTCAGCGAGATGTATTTTCTTTCTTATTTCTTATTATGCAGTAGATAGATAGATGAGTTTGAGGATATCTATCTGATAAACTGGATTGTCGTCGTTCGATCTTCTAAGTCCATTTGCTTATCCTGTTCCTGCTAGTCGCAGAGAGACAGACTGAAAGGATGCATCATGCCTTCCATACTCCCGTGCATACCGAACAATTATATTCATATCGATTCGGGGATTTATCACCTTCATCTTGATTCATTCATTCATTCAGCTCATTAATTCATTCTTCATGTTCCATTCCCTGCCTACCTACCTACGTAGCGTACGTAGGTACTCATTTTTCTTTCTTTTCTTTCTGTTCTTCTTTCTTTCCATGCTTTTCTCCTCTCCTCCTCTGGATTTGAATTCCTGCCATTCTCTTTCTTTGTCTATTTGTCTGCATGTTGAACTTTTGAACTTCAACAAAGCTCTCTCATGCAGGGCTCTTCTCTGAGGACGTATAATATAAATATACTGTAAAGATGCAGGGCTCTAAATACCTACTTACATACCTCGGTACGGCTATATATGATTATGTTTCTTATAATGCCCGATGAATTGAACTATCTACCGATCTACTTATGCAGGTGGATGAAAACTTATATGTGAACCCTACAGGATTTCAGAAATTCCGAAGGCCCCTGTTTTCAGCACCACTAATACCCCTGCCCTCCTGGATGCTTTGCCAGCAATGATGAACAACAATCTCTGATTTAGGTTTAGCCTATATACCTGTGACCCTGTCTACTATTTCCTAAAGGGTGGCCTCCAGTTACACTTTCTTATTTACCTCAGTGATCTGTCTGTAACAAAAATATCTGTGGACCAGAAAATACAGCTTGACTGTAAAAGAGGCTACGACATCTAATTTCAGTCAATACTAGTATTGTTCTATTTGATGATATCTCTATCCACATGTGCAAATAGAAATCGCGTCCGTAGCTAGGAAACCTGCCTACGTAATAATAATCATACCAATGCGATAGGGACAGAGAGAGGAGCTCACGGGTATAGGTCCTTCTATGCATGGCATTGAGACAAATGCCCCGCACTGATTGCATCCTAATGTAGGATTCATTCCAGTACGGTTCGTCTTCTTCGACGCGCCGGACGCACGAGAAGCTCTGGTGCTCTGTGTGGAAATTTACTAACTGCAGAAGGATGTAATGATCAGATTTGGAGGAGACCCAAGAAATTTGCTGATGTAGTATATCGATGACGACTGTCTATTGATTGATAACTCGTATTTTGATACAGTTGTGGGGTTGGTCGGACACCTTAGTGGGAGGCCTGACCTGCCCGCTTTGGACCTGATCTGTGTGCTACACCCGACCTATGGCAATACACTTGGATGGAAAATAGAGTTTTTAATAATATTTAAAAAAACATTGAAACTTAATAATTCTGAATTGATTTCAAATAGTTTTTTGAATTAACAATTAATTGATTTGAAATATACTTATAAAAGGTTAGATCGATGCAGTTTGGGGCTCTCCCAATTCCGACACAAATGCTACACATATGTGCGTCTTCCTCGACCGCGTCCAGAATCCCAGCTCCATGCCCCGCGTCACATTTTGAGAGCGAGCTGCTCCACTCACCAATAATACTGCCAACATGACCGTCATCAAGGGTGCGAATTCGAAGCTGTTCGAGCCATTGACGATCGCCAATGGCAAGATCACGCTCAAACATCGTGTCATCCTCGCCCCGTTGACGAGGAACAGAGGCACGCCGCTGAATCCGAAGAGTACCCCCGAGAACCCCAACAGGATATGGGTTCCCAACGATCTGATGGCCGAGTATTATGCTCAGCGCACGACGGATGGTGGACTCCTGATCTCTGAGGGGATTCCCCCGTCGCTGGAGGTAATTCCCCATTAATAATAGGAAACGGGTACAGAGAGTCGACTGACTTGATCTCGACCCTCCAGGGCGGTGGCATGCCCGGTGTCCCTGGAATCTTCATCCCAGAACAACTAGAAGGTTGGAAAAAAGTCGTCGACGCAGTCCACGCCAAAGGCGGCTACATCTACGCGCAGCTGTGGCACGCCGGTCGAGCCACCATCTCTGCAATGACGGGTTCACCCCCCGTCTCAGCCTCCGCTACTCCCTGGGACTCGCCCGACGAGCGATACCCATACGTCCCCGTCGGGGCGACCGAACAGGTCCGCTACGTCGACAGCCCCCCGATCGAGCTCTCCGTGCCGCACATCAAACGGACGATCCAGGACTACTGCCGGGCCGCGGAGAACGCGATGGCGGTCGGCTTCGACGGTGTTGAGATCCACTGCGCGAACGGGTACCTGCCGGAGCAGTTCCTCAGCTCGAATATCAATAAAAGGACCGATGAGTATGGGGGTTCTCCGGAGAAGCGGTGCACGTTTGTCCTGGAGCTCATGGATGAGCTGGCGAAGACGATTGGGGAGGAGAACATGGCTATTCGGCTGAGTCCGTTTGGGCTGTTTAACCAGGCGCGGGGAGAGCAGCGGGTCGAGACGTGGTCGCATCTGTGTCGGCGTCTGAAGGCGGCTCATCCCAGGATATCATATGTCAGTTTCATAGAGCCGGTATGTCGGACAGATATTTTCTGGAGACCAAGAATATTTCAATGCCCCCAAATACTAACGCGACTGCCACCAGCGCTACGAACAGATCTTCACCACCGAGGAGAAGGACGCCTTCCTGCGCTCCTGGGGCCTCGCGGACGTCGACCTCAGCGTCTTCCGCGAGATCATGGGCGACACGCCCTTCTTCTCCGCGGGCGGCTTCAACGACCAGAACTGCTGGGGCGTCCTCGAGTCCGGCCGCTACGACGCCCTGCTCTTCGGGCGGTACTTCATCAGCAACCCGGACCTGGTGCAGCGGTTGAAGGTCGGGCATCCGCTGACGCCGTACGATCGGAGTACGTTCTACGGGCCGTTTCCGGATCCTACGAGGGGGTATACGGATTACTTGACTGTGGAGCAGCAGGAAGATGCTAAGAAACGAGAGGAAAACTCTGGTGCTTAAGGTGTGGATGTGGGAGAGGGGAGATGGGTTTACTCTGAGGAAATATCTATTTGGCATCTCTCTCGGTTATGCCGTGAACTCTGAAATGATATCTAGTTTGCATGGGAACTAGAAGACTCTAAAGGAAATGGGTGATGTTTCACCAGTATACGTAGATCGTAAAATATAACTGTTACTACAAATTGCACAAGATAGCGAAGCTAGCGACAGTCCTTGCACCTGTATAGAGATATCAGAAATGCCTAGGAATAGAAATGCAAACTGCAGCGGGAACCACCCCCCAACATGTTAGCTAGGTAACAAGCACTGCAGTCTTCCGCTTTGAATAGCAAAAGGTACTAATAAACGGTCTTGGATAAAAAAAGTCCGAACTAGATTAAAAGCGATGTTGCATTGGGGAGCAACGACTCAGCCATCGGCAATGCCTCCGACAATGATAAGATGATAAGATAGGAACCGTGGTCATCGGATCCGCCGATGTCAGATAGGTATTCGGCTTCCTAATTTGAATTAACCTTCTGTCTACATCGAGAGGAATTGTCCCGATCGGCCAACATTGATAAAGGAGTTGCAGAAGGGTAAACACGCGGAGAAAAGACGCAGTTGATGCGAGGGGCAGTTGCATGCTTCTTGCAACTCAGAAGCCTGTTCTCAACTTCTGATCACAATGCAGTTATAAATGGAATGTAATTTCGTACCTCTCTGGCTAGTATCATATTTACATCAGTCTCGTAACACATTTTTCCCAAATCCTACACAAGCTGCCCCCTCTTGTACGGGAACTTCTCCCTAAAATGCTCCGCGATCTGCGACCACGTAGCCACCCACACGCCCTCCTTTGCCGCGATGTACTCCGCGAACCTCTTCAGCGCCGCAAAACGCGCGGGTTTGCCGATACATCGACAGTGCAGACCGACGGTCATCATCTTCGGCATACCCGCTTCCCCTTCCTCGTAGAGCACATCAAAGGCGCCCCTGACGTGGTCGTAGTCCATCGGCGCGCCGAACCCCGTCGGCACGTTGAACTTGTAGTCGTTGCAGTAGTACGAGTATGGGATCATCAGCATCCCCTGCGGGTTGGGGTCGTCCTTCTCCGCGGGCACGTCGACCCAGTAGGGAAGGTCGTCGGCGTAGGAGTCGGATTCCCAAAGCAGGGGAAGGTCCATCTCCTTGTACATGTCCCATACGAGGGCGCGCGAGCGCGGCGAGAGCCGGCCGCAGTACCAGCCCCTAGGGGCTTCGCCGCAGATGTCCCTGATGGTGGTTATGGCTTTGCGGATGTATTCCTTCTCCCGCTCGGGGGGCATGTTGTGGTAGTCGATCCAACTTTGTAGAATGATATCAGATACAGCATCCCTTAAATAATGGAAGTTCCACAATGAACTGACCGATATGCGTGAGATGCCACCTCGTGGCCATTCTCAATGAACGATCTCGCAACTGCTGGATTATCTTCGATGGCCTTGCCCACCGCGTACAGAGTGTATTTCACATTGTACTTATTGAAGAGACGGAATAATCGCCACATACCAGCCCGAGAGCTATATTCATACTCTGACTCGATGTTCACAGCTCGCTCCTGCACATGGGGGGTACCTCCGGGCGCTTCCCAGAGGTTCACCTCGTTGGTTACATCGCCATTCAGAACGCAGCGCTCTGCGCCCTGGATACTCGAGATCAGAAAGGGCTGACAAGTGTTCTGATCAAGTAAAACTCACCTCTTCATAGTTCATCCAAATACTTTACCTTCCCGATCGCTGGATTGCGAGCCTTACATTATCCTCCTGCGCCTGTGGAGAGTGAAATTCCTACTGTAGGGCTGGGTGCTCATTCGGACTTTTCATGTACGGTTCTCCCTTCGCTCGTCTTTCCTGCTTATACATCTTTCAAGGCTGGGATGATGTGCGTATATAGGGCTCACAGTGGTCCTCCAAGGCGACGTCCCGGCCCTCGAAGTCCTCAACAAGGACGGCATCTGGATCGACGCTCCCCCCAAGCCGAGCACATTCATCTGCAACGTCGGCTCATAGCTCGAGCGTCACACAAACGGCAAGTTCGTCGCCACTGTACACCGCGTGCGCAACAGGTCGGGACAGGAGCGGTATTCGCTGCCGTTCTTTCTCTCACCGGATCCCGATGCGACTCTGGATGACCTGGATTGCTGCGTGGATGAAGGGGAGAAGCCGAACTACGAGCCTGCGCTGGTGGGTGATCTTTACATTCACCGCATCCTGCTGGCGCATGTGAAGCATCCGACGAGTATCAAGTACCGGGATGTTCCGAAGTCTGAGTGGAAGTATGAGCTTCTATATGGATGAAAAAACGCGTATAAAGTGGTAGTTTTGGGAGAACAAAGGGTTGAAAACTCTTCTCCCAAGGAGGAAATGATTGTTTCTGGGGTTTTAGAAGTATATACACTTAAGTATCTCTCCAAGAGCGGAAATGAAGACATTAATTTTTACTATATCGGGTGCCATCCTCTAAGTGACAAAACAAGGGACTTCCCACGCTCTTCCTGAATCAAGCCCTTTAAACGCTTCTCGAGCTAATTAATGAGTTCTGGACTCTCGGACATTATTAGAACGCCTGCTACATCCGACGAACCGACCCCCGATGCCCGAGAGCATGCCAATTGCTGGCCTAGGGACTAGACTAACCCATTTGGATAATACCAATACTACTACTGCGAACGGTTCTATTAGTAAGGCGTTAGAGTCTAGACAATTGCCAGCTAGACCGCATCGAAGTGTGGGGAATGAATGATCGCCAAATTAGCGTTCGGCATTATGCAAGTAGAGCTGTTGTATGCATGTATTGTTCTGCTGTCGGCCCTTCGGCCTTAACTGTGGCCGAGCAGTCGATTATTTCCGTAGCAAAGCTAGAATTCCTACCAGTCAGGTACCGATAGTTCCACACAGCGGCCAGACACTGCTTAATTGCTGGTATTGATGACTCCGTGTTACGGGCCATGACGTATCGGGTTGCGGGGAAAAGCTCATGGACCTGGACAGCGGACACTCGGCCTCTGTGTACTCCGCCATCCTGCATCAAATATTCTAAAATTAAGACAAATGTAGCTCTCTACTGGTCTCGATTCCCTGTAATTGGAATCATATGATCAGTATCTGGGTTCTATCAGACTGAACGTGCTCTTATTTATTTAGAGGGGGGCACCATCTAGATGCGCCCACCACCACCTCTCTCCAACCCTCAAGTATATCTAGTCCCGGTCCTCTCAAAAAGAGCAGCTCGAAGGATATCTGCGAAAAGAATTACCATCACCACTGGTCCTCCACTGTTATCGAGCAGTCCAAGTCTTCCGTTGAAGTTACGCAATTTGGGTTGCACCGGATCCCCCGCAAGCACAAGAGAGAGCATCATCGTATCAGCCAGAAAGAATAAGCTTTTCACAGCATCCAGCACCCCAAGACTCTGCTGCTGTCGACCGTTTAATACGTCTCCTCCATCGATCAGAAGTAGTGCGAGGAACATGGCCACCGCAACCAGGATCCAGTTGTCCACGACCGATTCGGGCGTCTTCAGCGCAGGGGTGCGTGCCGACTCGGCGCAGGCGGCCAGCGAGGTCTTGCAGGAGGATATGGAGAAGCACCATATCTTCTTTAACGAACAGCAGTTTCATAGTGAGTCTGGCTTTCGTTCTTTCTTGTCTGTTTTACGGGTCGTTTATGATAATTGGTGCATGCGCTTTTCAATGTTGAAACGGCTTGTCCTTTGCCAGTTGACAGTCCCTTGTATCGATGTAGCACTGTATAATCCTTGTCGCTGGGGCTTTGCTTTTTAGGAATGATTCTACTTCTCATACGAAGCTTCTCGGAATCTCTTGATTTTCTTAACATCGAAACAAAAATAAGGCTGGGATGCTGACTCTACCCAGACCACATTGTCCACCACATCTTAACGATATACGCACTGGGCGCAGCACCAGAAGATATCAAGGCCGCCTACGACCGAGATAAAAGCTACCAGAGACCAGTCTATCCCGTCGACGAGCATGTTGTCCAAGCGATGAGCGATAAGAGCAAGTTCAAAGAATATCTCTTCAAGGAAGAGCACTACACCAACTTCCTCGTGTATTTCCAGAGGGAAATCGACGCCAAGGGCGTCGGAGCCGTCCTGAATGAGCACCTTTTCGCTGAAGATGAACACGCTGATGCCTTGTTGGTGAGGATGTTTGCGGGTGAGCTTCCCCAACCTCGTCTAGTTTTGTTACATGGGTTTGAGAAACAGGTTCTAAAGTAATTCAAGGGTTCCTCCATCCGCTGATTCACCTCGGGTTCGGCGTCGAGTTCAACCAGCCCGCCATCGTGGCCCAGGCTCTCGCGCAGGCCGCAGTCCACGACAGCTGGATCGGGAAGCTGTTAATCCCGGCAGAGAAGGCTGCTGGAGGCATTGGCAAGCGCGGGACGAAAACCATCCTGCAGCTGCTGGACGAGATGCGCGCGGATAAGAAACTCGTCGAGTCCGTGCAATGGCCGGACGGCAATAAGATCAGGGAAGGCATTCTCGAGCGGGCGCCAGATGAGATGGTCAAGTATGCGAGCCAGTACACCGTCTCCGCGGAGCAGGTGGAGGAGAAGCTGGCGGAAATGATCAATGCTGTTGGTGAGAAACAATTGCTCTCTTTTAGAGGGAATATATATTTCATCGAAGATGTCTCATTGACTTGAATGAGCAGTATACTACACCATAACCGCCCAACGCCCGCCCAAGGAGATTAAGTTTGACTTCTTCTACATGCACTCTGTCAACTCCTCCATCTTCTTCCCCGCCCTTCTCTCCCTCCCGTCGCTCAGCACGCGCTCGAAGCTCCGTCTCCTGGAATGGAAGGGCCGTGTGGACCTCGCGATGTATGTCTCGCGCGGTTCGCCAAAACTGCTTCTGGAAGAGGTCACGAATTACCAGGCCCGGAGGGACTGGAAGTCCGTGTTTGAGAGCAGCATCCGGCACCCCAAAGACGACGGGCACGTGTCGAAGTTGGTGAGAGCGGTGGCAAGTGGGGAGAGGGTGTGCAAGCCGTTCGAGGCAGGGGGTAGAGAGAGGGGGTTCATGATTGCGGGAGACATGTGGCTGAAGATAGGGAACATGAGTAAGCGGACAATTTCAGCTGTTATTCAAGTTCAACCTCCATCATACTGATTTGAAATGTGCGCAGTCATCGACTCGGTGAGCGGCCCGGGCGATCTGTGGATTCGCTCAACAGGCTTCGATGAAGCGTGGTCCAAGTTCGAAGATCGGCCTGCCGTTGAACAAAGGGCTTAGGAAGCATTCAGGAAACGCTTTACACAGCTTTCTTCTGAGCACTATTTGAGGGGAAAGACTGTTGAATTGTCACAAAAGGGATGAATTTTGCCGACTCTACTGTCTAGAAATGTAAATATAACATCAATACTCCCGCCTCATGAAAACGACCTCCATGACTGCAAGCTATCATCCCTGCCCGTGTTGGTGTAATTAATGTAGATAATAACCTGTTAGGCTCCGTATTCAAGTGTGAGCCAAGATTAAAGGTCGTGTAAGTTGGGAAGCGGTTTGATGTTGGCACGGAGCATATTTGAGCACATGGACCGGGTTCCAGCCCCGCCAGAAGTTAAGCACAGCGCAGATCTATGCGCATAATGTGGGGTCGACACATCAGCCAGCAACATCGCCTGGAAACGCTGGCAGAAACGGGGCAAGAGAATGAAGCATCATGATTGATCGAGAGATCCGCAAAAGGCATCCGAGGGCAGAACTGCAGTAGAAGTGACGAGAAGCGGCGGCGCGTTTGCTCCGTTTGCCGCCGGTCACGTGGTGATTAGGGGCGACCCGCCGTCCCGCGAAGCTCCCGCTGCTCTCAACAGCTTCCACTATCTCTTGTCTGTTCGAGCTGCCACTCAACGCTTGGTCTATTCCATATCCCCCGGATTTCTGGCTGTTTTTGGCTCTTCCAGCTGCCCAAGCCATAATGGCGGGCTCCGAGAACGACCCTGCTCGCGAGCAGAATCAATCCAACAGCACTTCCCCGCCGCCCAAGGCGCCGCGGGACTGGCATGAAGAGGACAACCCGTTCGTCGCATTCCGTCGCTACGCCGATGAACAGATCTCCAACATGTTTCAATCCTTCTTCGGGCTACCTTCTCTCCTGTCCCTACCCACAAGCGACCGCTGGATGATCTACACGGACGAGAGCAGCTATCGGGACTACACCCGACAGAGACGGAGCGGAGACGACACGTCTGGGACAGACTCGGGCGCTGAGAACAACTCATCGAGCGGCGGCCAGGACAACAATGCTTCGCGCTACGACCGTTCCTTGTCTACATCGACGTGGACGCGGTGGTCGGATTGGGACGATTTCGACCGGTGGCGCTACTATGCGCATCGCCGCCCCTTCGATCTCTTTGGCTTCGACTCCTTCTTCGACAGGTGGTTTGGGTTTGATGACCGCTTCCCGTTCTCCTCCTTCGGCCTGTTCCACCCGTTCTCCTTCTCTTCCTTCTTCCCAGATTTCTTGAGCGAACACGACTCCCGCGCCTGGCCGATACCCTATATCCTGTTCAGTCCTTACTCGCCGCTGCACCTCGAGCGCCAGTCCCGTCTGCGCGCGAACCGTGAGAAGGGAATCTTCTCTTCCCTCTTCTCCTCTCTGCGGTTCACCTCCGAAGAAACAGACCCGTCCGAGCCGCGATGGCGCGAGGCCTTCGAGGATCTTCTGCGTGTCGAGAACGGAAAGCCCATGCTGGATCGGGACACTCAGGCTGTTATCAGGAATGAGACCGGCAACGACTGGCTGCGCGGGTTAGTCGAGAGGGGCAGTCTGGGTGACCGTTGGAAGTATGTCGCGGGGCCGAACGACCAGTCTCGGACCGGCATCACCCTGGAGAGAGAGGACGGCAACTTCAAGGCCAACGTGCAGTCGTACGAGAAGAACGAGATGGACTCTGCGAGAACAGAGGCGATGACCGAGCTCGACCTGTACGACCGCTTCCTCCAGGACATCGAGGCGCGCGAGCGCGAGTTCTTCAGACCGTTCTCCGAGAGTCCTCTGGTGCGTATGCTGCTCGACGAGAGACGGAGACATAGGGATGAATGGGAAGAGACTCGCCGCAAGTGGAAGCAGTTGGAGGAGGAGAACAAGAAGCAGGACACGGAGAAGTGGTTGGACACCGTTTCCGGTGAGAGCAAGACTTCTGCTCCCGAGACTCAACCTGCCACGAGCACGGAGGCCGGACCAGCTGCCAAAGCAGAAACCGCGGAGGCGACACCCGCGCAGCCTCGCGTCGTATCCACCAAATCAAGTGTGGAGCGCATCAGGCTCCCGGACGGCTCCGTCCAGATCAAGACCATCAAGACCAAGCGTTTCGCCGACGGCCGGGAGGAGACCAAGGAGGACGTGGAGGTCCGCAATCCTGCTGAGCGACAGCAGCATGCTCCTAGCAGCGAAGGTGCTTCTTCCAACAACAGCCAAAGCTCGAATGGCGACAATGGCTCCAAGGGTGGCTGGTTCTGGAAATAATCCATTGACCTTTCCAGTCCTACACTGAACGAATCTCCTTTTTGTGTCTTTCCCAATCTCCCCTCTCTCTTTCATCTTTCATCTCCTGAACATGTCCCATATCCTGCAATGTGAATGATATCTACGTCTCACTGCATGATTTCTTTTCTCCTTTGTTTTCCTATCTTCTTATTCCCCTCTTGCATTTTTGCATTGGCTCGGTATCTGGCGTTTGAAAACTGGAACTTTACGGAGGAAGCGTCAGGTACTGTACTTGTACTGCACATCCATATCATGTTTTGCATGACGAGGGGGGGTAAACCCGGTGGCTTTTTTTTGCTTTTGCTTTTTTACCTCTTGAATGTAAGATAGATAGTCCACTATCCGAACGGATTCTTATTACTACCTATGTGAGAACGAAGATGATATATGATAGGGTTACTAGATTGGGTACACGCTATATCTCATCAGTCCCAACTACAGTGCCGGATTAGATCCAACTGCGTAGCTACCTACCTATCTACCTCCGTACCTACCTCTGTATACCCAGGTACGTACGCTACGCCTTCCATCTTACTTAACCTTTCAAGAAGTTTCTGAGCGACTGACCCAGGGAGGAGGGAGGAGGAGAAGGAGGAGGAGGAGTAATAAGGCGGACAGGTTCGAATTCAATCCATTCTCACCCCTCCGGTCAGATCAGGTCAGGTCAGGTCAGGTCCAGTCCGGGGGCAAGTCGAGAGTCGAGGGCGAGAAACTTCTCTATCTCGGGTGGGTGGG